>Ga0315900_10001196_pt1 | contig 41827 bp, 31 predicted proteins | sample LakEriMetagenome_FD_203521 | JGI IMG/M metagenome (GOLD analysis project Ga0315900, IMG submission 203521) | Freshwater fungal communities from buoy surface, Lake Erie, Ohio, United States - Buoy 12 MA114 | ecosystem: Environmental > Aquatic > Freshwater > Lake > Lake biofilm | place: USA: Lake... | reverse complement strand
TTAATTTTTAGAGTATCTGGCTGGAGTTCTCATCAATTTGTATTCACTACAATATTGACGGGTATTTGTTTACCTTAATTTTGCTGCTTCAATTTTTCAAAGAACTTTTTTCCCCTCTTCTCCAATCTTTCCACTTTATTATCTTCCCTTCGTTTGGGGAGCGCAAAGATAGAACTTTTTTGTTATTCGCAAATATTTTTTTAAAAATATTTTTTCTATCTTAAAATATCTCTTATCAGAGATTTTTTGTAGCCCGTAGGGGAATCGAACCCCTGATTCCTCCGTGAAAGGGAGGCGTCTTAACCCCTTGACCAACGGGCCATTAAGTTGTAATACCCATCGTTTTGGGACTGCAAAATTATATTAAATATGATTATGTCCAAAAAAAAAAATATACTTTTAAAAAAATCGTTATCAACCAACTGTAAATCAATACTATAAATTAATATGCGCGTGCAAATAACACACGTTGGGCTGATGGATTTCCACTGTAAACACATTTCCCATCTTCCTTCTTGTTGTTTAAGGGAATACATCGAATGGTAGCCTTAGTTTCTTCTTTTATTTTTTGTTCTGTTTCTGAGGAACCATCCCAATGGGCAGAAATAAATCCTCCCGGTCCATCCAATAATGATTTAAACTCTTCCCATGAATTGGCTTCTCGCAAATTATTATTTCTATATTCTTGAGCCCTGTTGTATAGATTTGTTTGAATTTGTTCTAGTAATATTTTTACATAATCAACTAAAGTATTTTGTTCTATAACCTTTTTTTCTTTAGTATCTCTGCGGGCAATTTCAACTGTTCCATTTTGCATATCGCGAGGACCAATGGCTATTCTTACCGGAACTCCTTTAAACTCATAATCTGCAAACTTCCATCCTGGTGTTTGATTGTCTCTATTATCATACTTTACTGAAATTCCGAGTTTTTCTAGGTGGTCCTTCCACTCAAAAGCTTTCTGATTAATTAATTCGAGTTCCTCAGCTTTCTTAAAAATAGGTACAATAACCACCTGTATGGGTGCTAATTTTGGAGGTAAAACAAGTCCATCATCATCCGAGTGCGACATAATTAAAGCGCCCATTAAACGGGTGCTAACTCCCCATGATGTAGCCCAAACATAATCTAATTTACCATCTTTAGCCGCAAATTTAACATCGAATGCTTTTGCGAAATTTTGACCCAAAAAGTGACTAGTACCTGCCTGGAGGGCTTTCCCATCTTGCATTAAAGCCTCTATACAATAAGTTTCTAATGCACCTGCAAATCGTTCGTTAGGAGTTTTTATTCCTTTAACAACAGGAACTGCCATAAAATTTTCGGCAAAATCAGCATAAACATCTAACATTTTCTCTGTTTCCTCAATTGCTTCTTCTGCAGAGGCATGAGCGGTATGTCCTTCCTGCCATAAAAACTCGGCAGTACGCAAAAATAAGCGTGTTCGCATTTCCCATCTCACCACATTAGCCCATTGGTTTACTAAGATGGGCAAATCACGATATGATTGAATCCAATTACGATAGGTATTCCAAATAATAGTTTCGGATGTTGGACGAACAATTAATTCCTCTTCAAGTTTTGCATCTGGGTCCACCACTATTCCTTTTCCATTTTCATCATTTTTTAAACGATAATGTGTAACAACGGCACACTCTTTAGCAAATCCATCTACGTGATTGGCTTCTTTGCTAAAAAAAGATTTAGGAATAAATAAGGGAAAGTAGGCATTAACATGACCGGTATCCTTAAATTTTTTATCGAGTACTTGTTGCATTTTTTCCCAAATAGCATATCCATAGGGTTTAATTACCATACAACCCCTAACGGCCGAATGTTCAGCCAAATCAGCCTTTACAACCAATTGTTGATACCATTCTGCATAGTTATCTGCTCTTTTAATAAAATCTTTAGCCATAATAAATTTATTTGGTATAGTATTTGTAATTTCAGGTTTAAGTATGCGAAATTAATAATTAATAGCGCATTCCATATCCGAAACTCTAAAAACCGGAAACCATGAAAAAACATTTTTTAATTGTAGCTGCTTTCTTAGTTTGCAATACAACATTTGTTAATGCTCAGATTTTTAATAAATCTGATAAAAAATATAAAGACGACATCTATTACAATAGTAAAGACGCGGCAGAGGAAAAAGCTGCTAAAGAAGCAGAGGAAGCTGCCCGTCAAAAAGCCTGGCAAGAGGAACAAGACAGAAAAGTAAAGGCGTCTCAACAAACCGAAAGCACTAATTCTGATGATTATAGTTCTAAAAGAAATTCAACAAATCAATCAACCGATTTTGATTATGATGATTATTACGATTATTCTTATTCTGCAAGAATTCGCCGTTTTCATCGCCCGGTGACCGTATACAGTTATTACGATCCCTATTATACCAATGCTTATTGGTATGATCCCAATCCTTTTAATTACGGTTCTAGTATTTATTTAGGATATAATTGGTGGGGACCAAGTTATTATAACTCTTATTGCTGGGGACCAGGATGGTACAGACCCTATACATATTGGGGTTGGAATAGTTATAGTGGATGGAATTATGGTTGGGGATGGGGCAATGGATGGGGCAATCCATACCCATGGGGTTATAATTACTGGAACGGATACAACAATGGTTATTGGCATGGCTACTGGAACGGATACAATAATGGGTATTGGAATGGCTTTAATAATTCAAATAACGGATACTATTTTAATAGTCATGATGTAAATTCGTACAATCCTTCCAATACGGTTAGTGGACCAAGAGGTGGTGGAATTGGTGGTAACGGAAGATTAGCTCAAGTACCACGCAAAAACTTTACGCAGCAAATGACAGAACAATTGGCAAGCAACGAAAGCGGCCCGAGAGCAAATCCCTATATCAAGTCGGATCGAGCCAATACACCAAGAGATGTAAACGCCCCAATTAAATTAGACGAACCCCGCAGAAATCCATACTACAACAACGAAACCAATACGCCTTCTAAAGGAAGAGATAACGAGAATAATCCTACTAGTATACCGCGAACTAATCCATACAACAATGAAAACCCCGGTAGAGGAAGAAATAATGAAATTAATGGGTATGAAAATACTCCCAGAAACAATCCTTACTATAATCCTAATTCTAATGAAACACCAAGCAGAGGGAACAACGAAAATACTCCAAGATCCAATCCCTATAATAATCCCAACATTAATGAAAATCCAGGGAGGGGTAATTATGAGAGTTCACCCCGAACAAATCCTTACAAAAATGAAACTCCAAATAAAGGAAATACTACACCCGATAACAGACCACGCACTAATCCCTATCATAACAATACACCAAACGAACCTGTAAAACCAACGAAAGAATTTAACAGAGGAAACAATTCTAGTCCAAGCTATCAAAGAAATGGCGGAAATAGCAGGCCTTCTGGAGGTTATACACAACCTTCTGCACCGCGTAGTTCGGGTGGAAGTAGTGGTGGAGGAAGAAGTAGTAGTGGGAATAGTGGCGGCAGAAGACCATGGTAGTCATTTAAAAAACAGGGAGGAAAAACCTCCCTTTTTAATACATCTTATTTAATAAAAAATCATGAAATCCTTAATTATTTCCGGAATCTTATCTCTAGGCATACATAATTTTACTTATGCACAAAACGAAGTGGATGCCATACGATATTCTCAACCCTTTATAAATGGGACCGCCCGCTTTAATAGTATGGCTGGAGCTTTTACGGCGCTAGGTGGTGATATAACGTCTATAAATTTAAATCCTGCAGGGTTAGCTGTATATAGGAGAAGTGAAATGGTTGCCAGTATAAATATGTTTAATCAAACCACTAATACCACATACTTTAACAATTCCATTAGTAACGGTCAAATTAATTTAAATATTCCCAACTTCGGATTTTTAATTCACAATAAAATTGATAATTCTGATTATGGATGGGTTAGCAATTATTTTGCGTTTAGTTATAATAGAACTCATTATTTTCATAATAAAATTAATGTTCAAGGAGCCAATACGCAAAATTCGTTCTTAACCTTTCTTGCCGATAGAAATAGTGCCGGAAAAGGAACTTCGTACAATAACCTGGATCCTTTTATTGCCGGCCCTATGTTTAACGTTTATTTGTTAGATACTATTCCGGGAAGCATTAGCAAGTACCGAACCCCTTTTTACAATGGTGGAGTTTTGCAATCACAAAATATAGATTTAAGCGGGCAGATGAACGAGGTTTCATTTAGTTTTGGTGGCAATTTTAAAGAGAAATTACTGTTAGGCGGAGCTTTTTCTATTAACTCCGTTAAATTCTCCAAGAAATCTAATTTTAGTGAACAAGATACACAAGATACCATTGATTTTTTAAAAAGTTATCAGTTGGTTGAGAGGTTAAGTACAAGAGGTTATGGTCTAAATTTAAAACTGGGTTTTATATACAGACCCTTGGATTGGTTTAGAATTGGTGCCTCGGTTATAGCCCCCACTATTTATGGATTAACAGACAACTACAGCACCTACATAAAAGCAACCTGGGATAGCACCGGAGATATTGATCTTGAAACAAAAGGCTCTGATTTTGATTATCAAATTACCACTCCTCTAAGAGCTAATGCCGGTATGGCTTTTATTATTGGAAAAAAAGGGCTTTTGAGTGCTGACTATGAATTTATAGACTACAGGAAAGCTCGATTAAATAGTGGCAACTATAATTTTAGCAATGAAAACACCAATATCGTAAATAAATATACGGCGGCTCAAAACATCAGAATTGGAGGTGAAATTAGACTTGATCCGTTTGTACTTAGGGGAGGATATGGAATTTATGCATCTCCATACAATGCTAATTTTAATACAAATGCTGTTAGGGTTTTTTATACCGGGGGCATTGGCTACAGAGAAGAAAATTTCTTTATGGACTTGAGCCTACTTTTAATGAATCAAAAAGAGTTTTATTATTTGTATTCCTCTAAATATGTTCCTGAAGCCATAAACAAATATAACATTGCCAGCATTACTTTTACAGCAGGATTTAAATTTTAGTTGTGAAATTTAAGCTATAAGTTTAAATTTGCAACCAATTAAAATTAATTTAAATGGCAACTACATCTGACGTAAACGTAGGAACAGTATTAAGACATAATAATGAACTATGTGTTGTAACTGAGTGGCAGCATCGCACACCAGGTAATTTAAGAGCTTTTTATCAAGCTAAAATGCGTAACTTAAAAAATGGAAAAAATATGGAAAACCGTTATCGTTCCGGCGAATCGGTTGAAATTGTTAGAGTTGAATACAAAGAACTACAATATATTTTTGAGGAGGGTGATAATATAGTTTGTATGGATAATGAAACCTATGAGCAAGTATATGTGCCTAAAGTATTGTTTGGTGATGGTAACGACTTTTTAATGGAGGGCATGACTGTTAAAGTTGCGTTTGAAAGCGAAACACCCATTATAGCCGAACCACCTACTTTTGTTGAGTTGCAAGTAACTTATACCGAACCAGGTGTTAAAGGCGATACAGCAACAAACACATTAAAACCTGCAACAGTTGAAACCGGCGCCACCATTATGGTTCCTTTGTTTGTTAATATTGATGACAAAATTAGAATCGATACTCGTACCCGTGCCTATAACGACAGAGTAAAATAACAATAATTTATCAGGCAGTTGATGGGTTCAACTGCCTTATTATATTTTTATATTATGAACAAGAAAACTTTTAAAAACATTCTCCTTTCAACTCTGATATCTATGGTTTTGTTTTCTTGTGCCAAAAGAAAAATAAATCGTTGCAACGATTGCCCTAGCTTTCATAAAAATCAACAAAACAGAGGGCCTTTTAATTAATACCTTAAACAGGGTATTCTCTCTATCATCACTTAAATACTCTTAATGTAAGTGTATATTTGGCTTAATAATTTATTCAAACTAAATAAACACCATGAAGACTGCTGCAAATCTGCTAAAAATTGGTCAGGGTGGTATTATAGACTCTGTTAACGGCGGAGAAATTGCTCTTAAATTATTGGAAATGAATTGTACACCAGGCGAACCCATATTACTTGAGCGAATTGCCCCTTTAGGTGATCCTATGGTATTTAAAATCTCAGGATATTTATTAAGTTTAAGAAAACAAGAGGCACAACACATTGTTGTAGATTTATAGTGATTAATCCGAAAATAGATTCTTACTCTAAAACAATTCAAAACAAAAAGATTGCCCTGATTGGAAATCCAAATTGCGGCAAATCCACCCTTTTTAATGCATTAACCGGATTAAACCAGAAAACCGGGAATTTTTCGGGTGTTACCGTTGATAAACATCAAGGAACTTTTGTTCATCAAACCATTCAATACACACTAATTGATTTACCCGGTACCTATAGCTTAAACCCTAAATCTCTGGATGAAAAAATAGCTTTCGACGTATTAACCAATCCATTAAATGAAGATCATCCTGATTTAGTTTTATTTGTTGCGGATGCATTAAACCTTAAAAGAAGTCTTTATTTACTAAGTCAGATCATCGATTTAAAGATTCCGGTTATTGTTGCTTTAAATATGATTGACCTTTTAGATGATAAAACAAACATTAATTTTATTAAGCTAAGCAACCTTTTAGGGGTATTTGTAACCGGCATTTCAAGTATTGATAAAAAAGGAATTGATGTTTTAAAAGATAATTTGGCTAACGCAAGATCGGGTAAAAGCCTATTACATCTAAATGATTTAAATACCAATCAATACGGCATAAATAATTATCTGGATTGGGTAAAATTTCAAAACAAGAACAGTGTTGAAAAATTTGAAACTAAAGAAGAATTAAATAATTACCGAAATATACAAACTAAGGAAATTTTAATTCGTTACGATAAAATAAACACATTAATCAGTGAATGCTTAATTAATAATCCTCAAGCCGCATTAAATTTCACCAGTAAAGCCGATAATGTCCTTACACATCCCATTTGGGGCTACGTCATTTTTTCGCTTATTATGTTATTGGTGTTTCAATCCGTTTTTAGCTTGTCAACTTACCCTATGGATGCAATTGAATGGATCTTTGCCGAGCTGGGCAAACTTATTTTAGTTAAGTTGGGTACTGGATTTTGGACTGATTTGTTAGTTAATGGATTAATTGCAGGCTTAAGCGGGATTTTAGTTTTTGTACCGCAAATTGCATTGCTTTTTCTTTTTATATCAATTTTAGAAGATACAGGTTACATGGCTCGTGTTAGTCTTTTAAGCGATAGAATTTTAAGGATTTTTGGCCTAAACGGAAAATCGGTTATTAGCTTAATAAGTGGAATGGCTTGTGCGGTTCCGGCTATAATGGGCACCCGAACAATAAAAAATCAAAAAGAGCGACTTATCACTATACTAATAACACCACTCATGAGTTGTTCGGCCCGGCTACCTGTTTTTGCGCTTTTAATTTCCATTGCCATTCCAGCCCAATATTTTATGGGAATTATCAGCTATCAGGCTTTAACCCTTTTAATTCTCTATTTATTGGGCTTTATTATGGCCTTATTAGTAGCGTTTATATTAAGCAAAATAATTAAAACGGAGGAAAGCAGCAGTTTTATGATGGAACTTCCGATATACAGAAAACCACGTTTAAACACCATTGGATTGTTAATATTAGAAAAGCTTAAAGTGTTTATTAAGGAAGCCGGTAAGGTAATTTTGATAATATCTTTGGTTCTCTGGTTTTTATCTTCCTTTGCTCCCGGCAATCGCTTTGAAGAAATAGATAAGAAATATCAATCAGCTAGCCTTGCCGATTTAACAGATAAGGAAACACTAAAAGCATCCGAAAAACTTGAAGCCTCTTATGCTGGTATTCTAGGAAAATCTATTGAACCTTTAATTAAACCTCTAGGTTACGATTGGAAAATAGGTATTGCCCTCATTACTTCATTGGCTGCTCGTGAAGTTTTTGTTGGAACTATGGCTACCATTTATTCAGTTGGCGATACCGAAAATACGGATACATTGAGGGAAAAAATAATGAAAGAAAGAAATCCCGAATCAGGTAAACCGGTATTTAATGGTGCTACAGGAATTTCATTAATACTTTTTTATTTGTTTGCCATGCAATGCATGAGCACCATGGCTGTTGTATACAAGGAAACGCAAAGCATCAAATGGCCTGTAATTCAATTTTTATTTTTAAGTGGCCTTGCCTATTTTTCAGCCTTGCTTGCCTTTAACTTATTTCAATAGTGGTATTAGGTTGGAAGGTTGGAAGGTTGGAAGGTTGGAAGGTTGGAAGGTTGGAAGGTTGGAAGGTTGGAAGGTTGGGACTCCCAAAAGATTAGTGAAACATTCTAATTGAGGACTAAACTCAAAACTATTATTACCTTTGCGCAAATTTTAAAAAATGATTTCGGCCAATAACATTACTCTTCAATACGGAAAAAGAATTTTATTTGATAACGTTAGCATTAAATTTAATCCTGGCAATTGCTATGGTTTAATTGGTGCAAATGGTGCCGGCAAATCGACCTTTATTAAAATATTATCCGGTGAAATTGAACCACAGAAAGGAATTATAGTAACGAATCCGGGTGAACGTATTTCAATTTTAAAACAGAACCAAAGTGAATTTGATAAGCATGAAGTTTTAAAAACAGTTATCATGGGTAATAAAAAACTCCATGATATTATGATTGAGAAGGATGTTTTATATGCTAAACCCGATTTTAGTGAGGCAGATGGGATGCGTACAGCCCAATTAGAGGCTGATTTTGCCGAGATGAACGGATGGAATGCCGAATCGGAGGCTGCTGAATTATTAAGCGGATTAAATATTAAAGAAGACTTACATGGCAAACTAATGGAAGAGCTAAGTGGTCCGGAAAAGGTTCGTGTATTATTAGCGCAAGCCCTTTTCGGAAACCCGGATATTCTTTTACTAGATGAACCTACCAATAACCTGGATGTAGAAACCGTAATGTGGTTGGAAGAATTTTTAATGAATTTTCAAAACACAGTAATTGTTGTATCGCACGATCGTCACTTTTTAGACAATGTGTGTACGCACATGGCTGATATCGATTATATGAAAATTACTTTATTTACCGGTAACTATTCATTTTGGTACGAATCCAGTCAGTTAATTTTAAGACAAAGACAAGAGCAAAATAAAAAGACCGAAGATAAACGCAAGGAGCTACAAGAGTTTGTTGCACGCTTCAGCGCTAATGCATCTAAATCAAGTCAGGCGACCAGCCGTAAAAAGTTATTAGACAAATTAGTCATTGATGAAATTCAACCTTCCTTAAGAAAATACCCATATATTAACTTTAAAATAAACAAAGAAACCCGAAATCAGATTTTAGAAGTTGTTAATTTAAAAAAGAAAGTAGACGGAATTGATTTGTTTAAGAACATCAGTTTTGATGTAATTAGTGGAGATAAAATTGCTTTCATCTCTAAAGACGATACCCTTATAACTACATTGTTTGAAATCCTTAATGGTAATCAAAACGAAGATGGTGGTCATTACAAATGGGGCGGAACTTCAACTCTATCCTATTTTCCAAAAGATAACGGCCCTATGTTTGCAATAGATTTAAATATTGTTGATTGGTTATCTCAATACGTTGAATATACTGATGAAAAAGACATTTCGTGGGTAAGAAGTTTTTTAGGTCGTATGCTTTTTGGAGGTGAGGATGCATTAAAAAAAGTAAAAGTTCTCTCCGGTGGTGAAAAAGTTCGTTGTATGATTGCCCGCCTAATGGTAGAAGGAGCTAATACGATGGTGTTAGACCAGCCTACCAATCATCTCGATTTAGAATCTATTACTTCCTTAAACAATGGTTTAATAGATTACAAGGGAAATCTTTTATTTATTTCTCACGATCATCAATTTATTCAAACAGTTGCTAATAGAATTATTGAAATTACGCCAAACGGTGTAATTGATAGAAGAATACCTTATGATGAATATTTAAAAGATGAAAAAGTAAAAGCGATGCGCGCTGAATTATACAATTAATAATATTTTAAAATACCTTTGCAAAGCCTCAGTTTATAAAGTGACTGGGGCTTTTTGATTTAGTTCTTTATAAACTAAATTTAAATTCCATTGTTTAATATTAAACACCAACAAAATGAACTCAAAAAACAACTCCATAATTAAAACAGGGATTTTAATTATCCTGATACTATTAAGCGGAATACCTGCTTTTCATAAAATAAGCGGAGGAAGTGTACCAGAATGGTTTATTAAAAAATTTACCGGATCGGCTATTGACCTTATACCTGGAGGCATTACTTTGAGTTTTTATATCATAACTCTACTGGAAACAATAATTCCGGTTGTTCTAACAATTGCAATGATTAAAAGAGAACACAAAGGCATGTCCAATACTTTTTCAGAATTAGGTTTTATATTAAGCGGCTTGCTTTTTATTATCCTATTTTTTGGAAGCTTTTTAGTTGAAAGTTATGATAACGGATTTAATGATTTTATCTATTTTGTTGCAGTTCTTTTATTAAGAAAAGAGTATTACAAAGAGTTTTCATTAAGCAAATAATTAATTTCAATTCTTAGATAATTATTATTAAATAAAAAAGGGAACTCGTTGAGTTCCCTCATTATAATTACTGATCAAAATTGTTTATACCAACTCTGCTTCTTGCTCGTAGCTTGCAACATCAGGACAAGTACAAATTAAGTTACGATCTCCGTAAGCATTATCAATTCTTCCTACAGATGGCCAAAACTTAGTTTCTGCGATGTAAGGTAACGGATAAACAGCCTTCTCTCTGCTGTATGGTTTATTCCAATCACCAGCAATAACAGACTTAGCGGTATGAGGAGCATTTTTAATTACATTATCTGATTTGTCCGCACGTCCTTCTTCAATCTCTCTGATTTCATTACGAATAGAAATCATTGCATGAGCAAATTTATCCAATTCTTCAAGCGATTCGCTTTCAGTAGGCTCAATCATTAAGGTGTCCACAACCGGGAATGCAACGGTTGGCGCATGGAATCCGTAATCCATTAAACGCTTTGCAATATCAGCAACTTCAACACCTGTGGTACGCTTATATTCAGAACAATCTAAAATCATTTCGTGAGCAACGCGGCCGTTTTTACCTACGTATAATATTTTATAATGATCTTTTAAAATTTCTTTTAAGTAGTTTGCATTTAATATTGCATACTCAGTTGAAGCTTTTAATCCATCTGCACCCAGCATCTTAATATACCCATACGATATTAATAAAATTAGGGCACTGCCATAGGGTGCTGCAGAAACTGCGTGAATACCCTGATCTCCACCTACCGGAACTTGTGTATGAGAAGGCAAGAAAGGTACCAAATGTTTAGCTACTCCAATTGGCCCCATGCCGGGTCCTCCCCCACCATGTGGAATTGCAAAGGTTTTATGTAAGTTTAAGTGACAAACATCAGCGCCAATATTACCCGGACTGGTTAAACCCACCTGAGCATTCATGTTGGCTCCGTCCATATAAACTAAACCTCCATTGTTATGAATTATATTGGTAATATCAATAATAGATTCCTCAAACACGCCGTGAGTAGAAGGATAGGTTACCATCAAACAAGACAAATCGTTTTTATGTTGTTCGGCTTTGAGTCTTAGATCTTCAATGTCGATATTCCCCAAACTATCGCATTTAACAACAATTATTTTCATTCCGGCCATAGCAGCTGATGCCGGATTTGTTCCATGAGCAGAGGATGGAATTAAGGCCACATTTCTATGTCCATCTCCTCTTGAAATGTGATACTGACGAATAACCATTAATCCAGCATATTCTCCCTGAGCTCCAGAATTAGGTTGAAAAGACATAGCTGCAAAGCCTGTAATATCAGATAAATCACGGTTTAGTTCCTCAATCATTTGACTATAACCTGCAGCCTGGTTTATTGGAACAAATGGATGAAGGCCAGCCCATTCAGGCATTGTAATAGGATATAACTCGCTTGCAGCATTTAATTTCATGGTACAAGAACCCAATGAAATCATGGAATGTGTTAAAGACAAATCTTTGTTCTCTAAACGCTTTATGTAGCGCATCATTTCAGTTTCGGAATGATAAGAGCTAAATATTTTTTTTGTTAAAAATTGAGATGTTCGGGCAAAAGTTTTGGGCTTAATAAGATTGATTTCAGCAATTGTTTCAGAACCCGATAGTTTAGTAAGAATACTTACTAATAAATTTAATTCACTTACAGAAACAGTTTCATCTATTGAAATTGATATTGTAGCGTTTTGATTGTAACGAATATTGATTTCATTTTTTTCTAAAACCTCTCTAACTTTATTTTGAACTATTCCCGAAGGAAGTTCAAATGTAACGGTATCGAAAAAATTTTGATTAATTGTTTTATAACCAGCCTTGTTTAGTGCTTGACTTAATGCAGAAGCCTTAGAATGTATATCGGACGAGATACTGGTTAAACCTTGTGGTCCATGATAAACCGCATACATGCCGGCCATTATGGCTAACAATGCTTGTGCTGTACAAATGTTGGAAGTTGCTTTATCGCGTTTAATATGTTGCTCGCGAGTTTGCAGTGCCATACGATAAGCGGTATTTCCATGAATATCAACTGAAACACCAATTATTCTTCCGGGAATTAAGCGTTTAAATTCTTCTTTGGTGGCAAAAAAAGCAGCATGTGGACCACCATATCCCATCGGAACACCGAAACGTTGAGAATTACCAACAACCGCATCAGCTCCCCACTCTCCGGGAGGTGTTAGTAAAGTTAAAGCCATAAGATCGGTTGCCACCGCTAAAAATCCACCTACTGATTTTAAATTATTAACGAGTTTACTAAAATCACAAACCTCTCCATCCACATCAGGATATTGAACTAAAGCTCCAAAAAACAAATCCGAAATTTCAATATTTTTATGGTCGCCTATAACCAACTCAATCCCTAAAGGGTTTGCACGTGTTTTTAAAACATCTATGGTTTGAGGAAAGCATTTATCACTTACAAAGAATTTGGCAGCTCCCTTTGATGTGGCTTCACGACTTCTGGAACCAAAAAACATAGTCATAGCCTCAGCTGCCGCCGTAGATTCGTCTAATAATGAGGCATTGGCAATTGGCATTGCAGTTAAATCACAAACCACGGTTTGGAAATTTAAAATGGCCTCCAGTCTCCCCTGAGCAATTTCTGCCTGATAAGGAGTATATGCTGTATACCACCCCGGATTTTCCAGAATATTACGCTGAATAACAGACGGAGTTATCGTTCCGTAGTAACCTAAACCTAAATAGGATTTATATAATTTATTTTTCTTTCCAAGTTCTTTGATGTGGTTTAAATATTCAAATTCGCTCATTGCCGTACCCGTTTTTAGAGGAGCAGCGAGGCGAATGTGGGCAGGAATGGTCTGTTCTATTAGTTTTTCCATGTTATCAGCATTAACCTTTTTAAGCATTAAGGATGCATCTGCTGAAGAGGGACCGATATGACGGTTTTTAAAAGAGTTGGAAGACATATTAATATTTTTTTTACAAATGTAGCTACTTTGCCGCTTTTATGCAGATTTTTAAAGGTTTTATAGCCTTTAAAACATCAGATTTAATTAACCATTGTTAACAACCCAAACAAAGACTATCTTTGAGATTAATTATTAAAAAAATAAAAGCTAATCGTTAAAGAACTTTATAAGCCATGAAACAACTTATACTCCTTTTTGTTCTATCCAGTAGCTTAATTTTAGCCCAGGACAGGGTTTTAATGTTAAATGGTAGAGAATTCAGTACTAAAATAATTGATACTACTTTTTTAAATATTACAATACAAGATAAGCCAAATAAAAAGCCTTTTGAATTGGAACGTTATCGAATATTTTCAATAAACTGGGACAGCAAAGAAAGTATTTTATACAAGCAAGATACACTAATTGGTAATTTTTATAACGAACACGAAATGAGAATGTTTGTTTATGGAGAAAAAGACGCACATGAACATTATAGGAGTCCGTTAACCTTTTCAGGAGGAGTTATTGCTGGCTTTATAGGAGGATATGTTCAACCTTATGTAATGAGTGAAATTTTTAATAATAATTTACTTGCCCGCCCCATCTTTTCTCCTGTTATTCCTATAACCTACTGTTTTATAGTTGGCAGTAGGTGGATTAAGATTAACAAAAAAGATGTTTCCAATAGCTTGTACCTAAGCGAAGACACATATTTAGAGGGATTTGACCGAGAGGCCAGAGGAAAAAAAATTCAAAAAGCCCTGTGGGGTTCTATTACCGGACTGGTCTCAGGTATTGTATTATCATACATAACTGCCGGCAATTAAAACATTTAATCTAAAAGACCATTTAATTTATGGCAATTATTTTATTGCCCTTGGTGCTTTTTGTATGGCACTCGAAAGTACTCTTTTAGCAAATAAAACAATTTCACTATTTGATATCAATTATGCTTTACTCTTATTTTTTTCTACACATTTAGCCTATCATTTTCAAGGATTTTTTGGATACAACGCCAGTATAAAACCATTCTACTCGCCTAGGCACTTATTTTATAAAATTTATAAACCCCAACTGCCATTTATTGTTGCAATATCTGGGGTTTTATCCCTTTTTTTTGCCTTTAAATGTGGATTTACTGTAATTCTTTATTTAGTTCCTGTAATCATTATTTCGGCTTTGTATAACTTAAAATTGGGGTTGTTTATAGGGCTAAGACACATTCCTTACATAAAGACTTTTTTAATTGCATTTGTTTGGGCTTATTCGCTTTCTTTTCCTTTTCATGTAATGTATCTGCATTTTCCAATAATTTTTATTTTCATCCGAAATTTCCTTTTTGTTTTAGCAATCACTATCCCTTTTGATTTAAGAGATTTAAACCGCGACCCCAATTGGCTTAAAACTATTCCTCAAATTTTAAACGAGAACGATACCCGGGTATTATCCATTACATTGCTAAATCTGTATTTTATTATTAGCTGGATGTTTAATACCCATGGTTATTACTTAATTGGAGATTTTATTTTATTTATAATTGGTTCTTTATTAATTAATATAACAAGACCAGATCAAGGCGACAAATTATATTTAATGGGTTTAGACGGATTACTTATTCTAAAATTTTTCGTTGTTTATATCCTTTTGTGGATTCAACAATCGTAAGTAAAATAGTTTTTATTAACCTATTTTAAACACCAAATCACTCTTTAAAAAAATCTAGCATGTGTAAATCGAGGAGATTAACATTTTTATAATAATAATGGATAATTTCTTTGTAGTCGTAACCAAGTTTAGACATATATATTGCTCCTTCCTGGCTAAGACCCACTCCATGGCCATATCCAAAGCCATTAAGAATTACCGAGTCTCCGGTTAAACGAACATTAAAAAAAGTAGATTTTAAACCCAAATCGGTACGCATATCTTTTAATAAAACATTATGTGATTTATTAAAGTATATCTCCCGCTGATTACATGTAAAATTAAATATTTCGGGGCAACAAGAGGTATCTGTTAATTTATATTTTTTATGAAAATAATCAAACCACTGCTGTTTAGTAAAAGTTTTTTGCCATGTAGCATTTCTACCCTTTAAACTAAAACTGTCGGGCACCGATTTTAAATAAGATTTAGGGTGATTCCAAACATCTTCGCAATTAACCGTTTGGCCACCGCTGTTACTATGAAAAGCAGCAATTATTAATTGATTCTGATAATCTACAAGTACCTGGTTTTTAGTTTCAAGGGTGGCCTTCTCAATTAAAACATTGCGGTGCTGTTTACCGAAATAAACCTGACAATGAACATTATCACATAAGTTATATCCTTCAGAATCGTGCCTGCGAATATGACTTAAGGCATAAGTTCTGCATAATATACTTTGTACCTTATAATATTCAAAAGGAGCCTTAGTACCAACTTCACTTTCTACAACACCTGCAACATAATCTTCAATAGATACTAAATTGATTATTTTAAAACCTTTATATCCCGGTTTAATTAATATATCATCACCATAACTTCTGATAGATTTATTTGGCGATACCGGTTTTAACTTAATATTACCTTTGTGTTCAAGAGATTTAAAAAAAAGAGATTTACCCTTGCAAACCTCTTTATGTTCATTTACCATGAATATACTATCGTTTTCCATAGAAATTTGATAAATAAAGTCTTTACAAGAATCGGCAATTAGTCTATTATCAATCCATATTTGATACGCACCAATTTCATGCGATATTAAAAGTTTGGAAATTTTTAAGTCCAGCAACAAAGATACTTTAACGGTATCACGAAGATTAGCTTTAGTATAAAAGCTAAAAGAAATTAAAAAAAATATGATCCCAAATAACTTTTTCATTCTGTTATTTCAGCGAAAGAATTTCGTAAGCTGCTCTTTCGGAAGCACCAACACCGCCCAATGCTTTTTCCACTTCATTATAAGCGGATAACATTTTTTGTCTATCCCCCCCCTCTTCAATAATACTTGATAGCTGTAATACAAGATTTTTTTCGGTAAGCTCGTTTTGAATTAATTCTTTAACAATCTCTTTATTCATTATTAAATTTACCAACGAAATAAATTTGACTTTTATCAGCCGTTTGGCTATTTGATATGAAATTTTAGACCCCTTATAACAGACAACTTCCGGAACCTTAAACAAGGCTGTTTCCAATGTAGCGGTTCCGCTAGTTACTAGTGCAGCTCTAGTGTTATTGAGCAAATTGTAGGTGTCGTTATAGATTATTTTAACATTGTTATTAAGATAATGTTCGTAAGCTTTTTCACTAATTGAAGGTGCACCTGCAATTACAAACTGAAAATTACTAAAATGCTTTACAACCGAACACATATACTTTAACTTAACATTAATTTCCTGATATCTGCTACCGGGAAGCAATGCTATAATAGGCTTATTATTTAAATTATGTTTCTTTAAAAAATCTTCTTGACTAATTGCATTATGCATTTTAAAATTATAGATAGCATCTAAAAGCGGATGACCAACATAGGCAACATTAAAATTAAATTTGGCATAAAATTCTTTTTCGAAAGGAAGAATACATAACATTTTGTCTACCACCTTTTTAATTTTATAGACTCTGTTTTGTTTCCATGCCCAAACCTGTGGGCTAATATAATATACCACCTTAAAACCTTTGTTTTTTGCAAACTCAGCAATCCTTAAATTAAAACCAGGATAATCAATTAGAATTATTAAATCCGGATTAAACGCTAAAATGTCTTTTTTACAAAAATCGATATTATTTAAAATTGTTTTAAGATTGCTTACAACTTCGATAAACCCCATAAAAGCTAAGTCTTTATAGTGTTTAACCAAAACAGCACCTTGTTCTTTCATTAAATTACCACCCCATGCTCTAATATTAAGCCCGGGTTGTTTTTTATATAGTTCCTTTAATAAATTAGAACCATGTAAATCACCCGAAGCTTCTCCGCTAATTACATAAAGTTTCATTAAACAATCTTTAAAATAAAATTTGCAACTGTATAAACGATAGTCATTAATACCACGCCTCTGGCTGAATTATACATATGAAACTGAATAAATATAAAAAACATAGGTAAATTAGCTATTACGCACAAGCTCATTAGCTGGGTATAAATATTTCCATTAATTAAATAACGAAAAAACTTATACATGCCCATATGACTATAGTTTAAACTATAATAAACTAAAAAGGCTATAACAGGAGAAATAAAGCCTGCCATTAAACCTACCCACCATTTATTATATTTATTTAGCATTATTCGAGTGGTTTTAATTTTTGAATTGCCTGATAAGCGGTTAAATCATACTGAGTAGGAACAACCGATACGTAATAATCGCTTAAAGCAAATTCATCAGTATCATTTTCTTTATCCGGATTTTGCAAATAACCCGTTAGCCAGTAATAGGGTCTGCCATTGGGGTCGTGTCTTTCATCAAATTTTTCAATCCAAACTGCTTTTGCCTGTCGGCATATTTTAATTCCCTTATAAGGTTCCCCTTTATATTTTGGAAAATTTACATTTAAACAAGTACCATTTTCTAAACCGTTTTCTAAAACATGTTTAATCACTTTTTCCACATGAGGCAAACAGGCACTAAAATTAGCATTAATAGAGTAATCGCATAAAGAGAAACCAACCGAGGGTATTCCTTCAATAGCACCCTCAACAGCTGCACTCATGGTGCCGGAGTAAATAACACTTATAGAGGAATTAGAACCATGATTAATACCGGATAGTATTAAGTCTGGTTTACGTTTTAAAATATTTGCAATGGCCAATTTTACACAATCTACAGGAGTTCCCGAACAGGCATATTCGCGGTACACGTCATTAACTTCAATCTCCTGTAAACGCAATGTGTTGTTAATAGTAATTGCATGCCCCATGCCGCTTTGAGGTTTATCGGGTGCTACTACAATTACATCGCCGTATTTTTTTGCAGCATCTATTAAATTTCTGATGCCGCTTGCTGTGTAACCATCATCATTAGTTACTAATATCAAGGGTCTTTTACTCATTTTTTTTGTCTACATCATGAAATTATAAATAATTAAAATCACTTTATTAATAAGGTGTCGCAAAAAGATTAACACACTTACTCACAATAAAAAACCCCGCAGATTGCGGGGTTAACTATTAGGCTTGTCCTGCAGGTCCACCAAAGGTTAGTGGGAAAGCGGTAGCACCACCACCTGGCATTTCACCATTATCTTTTATAGTTCCGTTTACCTGCTCAAATTTTGAAATATTATCACGAAGTGCCATCATTAAGCGTTTGGCGTGTTGAGGGGTTAATACTATGCGCGATTTTACTTTAGCTTTCGGTACACCGGGCATAACTTTTATAAAATCTACAACAAATTCGCTACTAGAATGGGTGATAATTGCGAGGTTACTGTACGTGCCTTCGGCTATCTCCTCTGATAATTCTATATTTAACTGATTTTCGTTCTGATTATTTTCCATATTGCTTACTTAAAAAAAATCCCCCTTTACAGGGGGATTTATAATTTGATTATTATTCTACTTCCGCTTCTGACTTAGTAGACATTAGGAGTTCGTATTCTTCTTTCGAACCAACTACTAACTTATCGTAGTCTCTAATACCTGTACCAGCAGGAATTAAATGCCCTACAATTACGTTTTCTTTTAATCCTTTAAGATCATCAATTTTACCGTTAACTGCTGCTTCATTTAAAACTTTAGTCGTTTCCTGGAACGATGCCGCAGAAATCCAACTATCGGTTTGTAACGAGGCTTTAGTAATTCCTTGTAAAATTTGAACTGCGGTAGCAGGAACAGCATCACGAGCAATTACTTGTTTTCTGTCCTTACGCTTAAGCATAGAGTTTTCATCACGTAATTTACGAGCAGTAATAATTTGACCCGCTTTTAGATTGTCCGAATCAGCAGGATCAACAACCACTACTTTACCAAATAATGAATCGTTCTCTTCCATAAATTCTGCCTTATTAACAATTTGTCTCTCCAGGAATTTAGTATCACCCGCATCTAAAATCTCTACTTTACGCATCATTTGGCGAACAATTACTTCAAAATGTTTATCGTTAATTTTAACACCTTGCAAACGGTAAACCTCTTGAATTTCATTTACTAAATATTCCTGAACGGCCGTTGGACCTTTAATTGATAAGATATCATCAGGAGTAATAGCACCCTCAGAAAGCGGAGCACCAGCTTTAGTAAAATCGTTTTCCTGAACTAAAATATGTTTAGACAAAGGAACTAGATATACTCTTGTTTCACCCGTCTTTGCTTCAACTTTAATTTCGCGATTACCACGTTTAATTTTACCAAAAGATACTATACCATCTATTTCGGAAACTACTGCCGGATTAGAAGGGTTACGCGCTTCAAATAATTCAGTTACACGTGGTAAACCTCCCGTAATATCACCCGATTTTCCAGTAGCTCTCGGAATCTTAACAAGTATCTGACCTGCCTCAATTTTATCCTTATCATTTACTACAATATGAGCACCAACAGGAATGTTGTATGAACGTATAGTTTCGTTACCAGAAATAATATTAATTTGTGGGCTCTTGGTTTTATCTCTACTTTCAATAATTACCTTCTCTTTAAAACCGGTTTGTTCATCCGATTCTTCACGATAAGTAACACCTTCCTCTAAATTCTCAAATTGAACTTTACCAGCAAATTCAGATAAAATTAATGCATTATATGGATCCCAATCACAAATTAAAGTTCCGGCAGCAACAGTTTCGCCATTCTTAACATAAATTTGAGATCCGTATGGGATATTGTTAGTAGCTAAAACTATTCCTGTATTTTTGTCTAGAACACGCATCTCTGCAGAACGACCAATTACGATATCAGACATTTCGCCAGATTGATTCTTACGTTTAACAGTACGTAATTCGTCAATTTCAATTATACCATCGTACTTAGATTTAATTGAAGACTCAGAAGCTCCGCGAGAAGCAGTTCCACCTACGTGGAAAGTACGTAATGTTAACTGAGTACCTGGTTCACCAATTGATTGTGCTGCAATAACACCAACAGCTTCACCTTTTTGAACCATTTTACCGGTTGCCAGATTTCTACCATAACATTTTGCACAAACCCCTGTTTTAGATTCACAGGTAAGTACCGAACGAATTTCAACGGCTTCAATTGGAGAAGCTTCAATTATTTTAGCAACGTCATCTGTAATTTCCTCTCCACCAACAGCTATTACTTCACCCGTTAAAGGATTTATTACGTCATTAACTGCTACTCGGCCAATAATTCTATCGTAAAGACTTTCTACAACCTCTTCGTTATTTTTTAACGCAGTGGCCGTTAATCCTCTTAAAGTACCACAATCTTCAATATTTATAATTACATCCTGAGCAACATCAACCAAGCGGCGCGTTAAATAACCCGCATCTGCTGTTTTTAAAGCCGTATCGGCAAGACCTTTACGAGCACCGTGAGTAGAAATGAAATACTCTAGAATTGAAAGGCCTTCCTTAAAGTTAGATATAATTGGATTTTCGATAATTTCGCCCCCAGAAGCACCTGCTTTTGAAGGTTTAGCCATCAAACCACGCATACCACTTAACTGGCGAATTTGCTCCTTAGAACCACGAGCACCAGAGTCTAACATCATGTAAACAGAGTTAAATCCTTGGTTATCGTGACTAATACTATGCATTAATTTTTGAGTTAAACGTGCATTTGTATGTGTCCAAATATCGATAATTTGGTTATAACGCTCATTATTGGTAATGAAACCCATATTATAGTTCATCATTACCTCTTCCACTTGCGCATTAGCTTCAGAAATCATTTGTTCTTTTTCTTCAGGAACCAATACGTCTCCTAAGTTAAAAGATAAACCACCTCTGAATGCACTCATGAAACCTAATTCCTTAATATCATCCAGGAATTTTGCTGTTTTAGCAACACCCGCTTTTTTAAGAATAGTAGCGATAATGTCACGTAAAGATTTTTTAGTTAATAGTTCGTTAATATAACCAACGTTTTCAGGTACTACCTGATTAAACAATACTCTTCCAACCGTAGTTTCAATTAACTTATCTACTAATTCACCTTTATCTTCAGCTTTAGTTTTTACTTTAATAACAGCATGCAAATCAACACGCTTTTCATTATAAGCAATTATAACTTCCTCGGCAGAGTAAAAAGTAATTCCTTCACCCTTAACTATACGGTTGGCATCTGTTTTTCTGTGCTTAGTCATATAGTAAAGACCTAAAACCATGTCCTGAGAAGGAACCGTAATAGGCGCACCATTAGCAGGGTTACAAATATTATGAGAAGCAAGCATTAGCATTTGAGCTTCCAAAATTGCAGCATTACTTAACGGTAAATGCACAGCCATTTGGTCACCATCGAAATCCGCGTTAAACGCTGTACACACTAACGGGTGTAATTGAATTGCTTTACCTTCAATTAATTTTGGTTGGAAAGCCTGGATACCTAATCTGTGTAGAGTTGGAGCACGGTTTAATAATACCGGATGTCCTTTTAAAACGTTTTCCAAGATATCCCAAACAATCGCATCCTTACGGTCAACAATTTTCTTAGCAGATTTAACAGTTTTTACAATACCTCTCTCCAACATCTTGCGGATGATAAATGGTTTGTATAACTCAGCTGCCATATCCTTTGGTAAACCACACTCATGTAATTTTAACTCAGGGCCTACGACGATTACCGAACGAGCAGAATAATCAACACGTTTACCTAATAAATTCTGACGGAAACGACCTTGCTTACCTTTTAATGAATCCGATAAAGATTTTAAAGCGCGATTAGATTCAGTTTTAACGGCACTAGCTTTACGCGAGTTGTCAAATAATGAATCAACGGCCTCCTGTAACATACGTTTTTCGTTACGTAAGATTACCTCAGGAGCTTTAATTTCAATTAAACGCTTTAAACGGTTGTTACGGATAATAACACGACGATATAAATCATTTAAATCCGATGTAGCAAAACGACCACCATCTAGAGGAACTAGCGGACGTAATTCTGGTGGAATAACCGGAACCACTTTTACCACCATCCATTCCGGACGGTTTACTATACGTGTATTCGCCTGACGGAAAGCTTCTACAACCTGTAAACGTTTTAAAGCTTCTGCTTTACGTTGTTGTGAAGTTTCAGTGCTAGCTTTGTGACGTAATTCGTAAGATAATTCATCTAAGTTGATACGGTTTAAAAGCATTTCTAATGCTTCAGCACCCATCTTAGCGATGAATTTGTTTGGATCTGTTTCATCTAAATGAAGATTCTCTTTTGGCAGAAGATCTAAAGCATTTAAATACTCTTCTTCTGTTAAGAAATCCATATAGTTAAACTTATCACCTAAAACACCAGGCTGAATAACAACATAGCGCTCATAGTAAATAAGCATATCTAATTTCTTAGATGGTAAACCTAATAAATAACCAATTTTATTTGGCAATGAACGGAAATACCAGATATGAGCAACCGGAACAGTTAAGGAAATATGTCCCATACGCTCACGACGAACTTTCTTTTCGGTTACTTCAACACCGCAACGGTCGCAAACAATACCTTTGTAACGAATACGCTTATATTTTCCGCACGCACATTCCCAATCCTTTACTGGACCGAATATACGCTCGCAAAATAAACCACCCATTTCTGGTTTGTAAGTACGGTAGTTAATAGTTTCCGGTTTTGTAACCTCTCCACTACTTCTGTCTAAAATTGATTCAGGAGAAGCTAAACCGATAACGATTTTGGTGAAGTTACTTCTTAACTTTTGGTCTTTTTTTAAAGCCATGGACTTTTAAATTTTATTATTCGTTACTAAAAATTATTCTAAATCAACATTTAAACACAATCCTCTTAACTCGTGTAACAATACGTTAAACGATTCAGGGATACCTGGTGTTGGAATGTTTTCACCTTTAACGATAGACTCGTAAGCTTTAGCACGTCCAACAACGTCATCAGATTTAACTGTAAGTAATTCCTGAAGAATGTTAGCTGCACCAAATGCCTCTATAGCCCAAACCTCCATCTCACCAAAACGCTGACCACCAAACTGAGCTTTACCACCAAGAGGTTGCTGAGTAATAAGAGAGTATGGACCGATAGAACGGGCATGCATCTTATCATCTACCATGTGACCTAATTTAAGCATGTAAATTATACCTACAGTTGCAGGTTGATCGAAACGCTCTCCAGTTCCTCCATCATAAAGGTATGTTCTACCAAAACGAGGAATACCAGCTTCATCGGTAATCTTGTTGATTTCATCTTCACTAGCGCCATCAAAAATTGGAGTAGCGAATTTCTTACCTAATTTTTGACCAGCCCAACCTAAAACGGTTTCATAAATCTGTCCTAAGTTCATACGAGATGGAACCCCTAATGGATTCAACACGATGTCAACCGGTGTACCATCTTCTAGGAAAGGCATATCTTCGTCACGTACAATACGAGCAACAATACCCTTATTACCATGACGACCGGCCATTTTATCCCCAACTTTTAACTTACGTTTTTGAGCTAGATAAACTTTTGCCATTTGAACAATACCCGCAGGTAATTCGTCACCCACTGAAATTGCAAATTTTTGACGTTTGTAAGCACCCAGTAAATCATTAAATTTAATGGTATAGTTATGAAGTAACTGACTGATAGCTTCATTTGTGTCGTCGTCGGTAGTCCATTTAGTTGGATTAATATTTTGGTAATCTAATCCTTGTAAAAGCTTTTGAGTAAATTTAACACCCTTAGCAATTAACACCTCTTTAAAGTTATTGGTAACACCCTGAGCAGTTTTACCGTTTACTAATTCCCACAACTTATCAATTAACTGATTTTTTACAGAGGCACTATTTTTATCAAATTCTTCCTCAAGCCTTTGTAGCATTGGCTTTTCCTCAGCCTTACTCTTTTTATCTTTAATAATTCTTGAGAATAATTTTTTATCTATAACAGTACCGCGAATAGAAGGTGGAACTTTTAAAGAAGCATCTTTAACATCGCCAGCTTTATCACCGAAAATTGCTCTCAATAACTTCTCTTCAGGGGTTGGATCTGTTTCCCCTTTAGGTGTAATCTTACCAATTAGGATATCACCTTCTTTAACCTCAGCACCTATACGAATAATACCATTTTCATCCAATTCGCGGGTAGCTTCTTCGCTTACATTTGGAATATCTGCAGTTAATTCTTCCAATCCACGTTTAGTATCACGAACTTCTAAAGAATACTCGTCAATATGAATAGAGGTAAAAATATCATCGCGAACAATACGTTCAGATAAAACGATAGCATCCTCAAAGTTATAACCCTTCCAAGGCATAAATGCTACTTTTAAGTTACGACCTAATGCTAATTCACCGTCGTTTGTAGCATAACCTTCGCAAAGAACCTGACCTTTCTCAACTTTTTCTCCCTTTTGAACAATTGGCTTTAAGTTGATACAAGTACTTTGGTTAGTCTTACGGAATTTAGTTAGTTCGTAACGCTTAACATCATCTTCGAAAGAAATTAATCTATCTTTTTCGCTTCTATTGTAACGAATAACGATTTCGCGAGCATCAACATACTCAACTATACCATCTCCTTCGGAGTTAATTAAAACCCGACTATCACGAGCAACACGACCCTCTAAACCTGTTCCTACCACAGGAGCTTGAGGACGTAATAATGGAACCGCCTGACGTTGCATGTTTGAACCCATTAACGCACGATTCGCATCATCATGCTCTAAGAATGGGATTAAAGAAGCTGCTATAGAGGCGATTTGATTAGGTGCCACATCTATATAGCTTAATTGCTTAGGTTCTACGATAGGAAAATCATGTTCAAAACGAGATTTAACACGCTGAGAGGAGAACTCACCATTACCTTTTTCAAAACCGGCATTAGCCTGAGCTATAATTCTTCCATCCTCTTCTTCGGCAGTTAGGTAATTAATTTCACCCTTGTAATCAATCTTACCATCTAAAACCTTACGATAAGGGGTTTCTATAAACCCGAGCTTATTAACCTTTGCATAAATACACAAAGAAGAAATTAAACCAATATTAGGACCTTCAGGTGTTTCAATTGTACATAAACGACCATAATGAGTATAATGAACATCACGAACCTCGAAGCCTGCTCTTTCTCTGCTCAACCCTCCTGGGCCTAGTGCAGATAAACGGCGCTTATGAGTAATCTCGGATAATGGATTTGTTTGATCCATAAATTGAGATAACTGATTGGTACCAAAAAAAGAGTTAATTACTGAGGATAGTGTTTTTGCATTTATTAAATCGGTAGGCGTAAACACTTCATTATCTCGAACGTTCATACGCTCACGAATAGTACGCGCCATACGAGCTAAACCTACACCAAACTGAGAATATAATTGCTCACCAACCGTACGAACACGACGATTACTTAAGTGATCAATATCATCCACGTCGGCATTAGAGTTAATTAACTCAATAAGATATTTGATGATTAAAATAATATCTTCTTTAGTAAGAACTCTTACGTCCTGAGCAATATTAATTTTTAATTTCTTATTAATCCTATAACGACCAACATCACCTAAATCGTAGCGTTTATCAGAGAAAAATAATTTCTCAATAATACCACGAGCAGTTTCTTCATCTGGTGGTTCAGCGTTACGCAACAAACGATATATATACTCAACAGCTTCTTTTTCAGAATTAGTAGGATCTTTTTGTAATGTGTTGTAAATAATGGAAAAATCTCCGGTATTGATACCTTCTTTATGTAAAATCACAGATTTTACATTAGACTCCAAGATTAAATCTAAGTGACCTTCATCCACAACAGTTTCGCGATCAATAATAACCTCATTACGTTCAATGGAAACTACCTCACCGGTATCCTCATCAACGAAATCTTCTACCCAGGTTTTAAGAACCCTAGCCGCCAATTTACGACCTACTAGTGCTTTAATACCCGTTTTAGTAACTTTAAATTCTTCAGCAAGATTAAAAATTTCCAATATATCGCGGTCGCCCTGGAAACCAATAGATCTTAAAAGGGTGGTAACCGGTAACTTTTTCTTACGATCAATATAAGCATACATAACATTATTAATGTCAGTAGCAAACTCAATCCAAGAACCTTTAAAAGGTATTACACGGGCAGAATATAATTTAGTTCCGTTAGCATGTCGGCTTTGACCAAAGAACACGCCTGGAGAACGATGTAATTGCGAAACGATTACACGCTCGGCACCATTTATAACAAAAGTACCTTTAGGAGTCATGTAAGGAATTTGTCCCAAATAAACATCCTGCACAATAGTTTCAAAATCCTCATGTTCGGGATCAGTACAGAATAGTTTTAATTTAGCCTTCAGGGGGACGCTGTAAGTTAAACCTCTTTGAATACATTCTTCAATGGAGTAGCGAGGTGGATCAATAAAGTAATCAAGAAATTCTAAAACGAAGTTATTTCTTGCATCTGTAATGGGGAAGTTTTCGGCGAATACTTTAAACAATCCTTCGTTAATACGGTTTTCTGGAGTTGTTTCCAACTGGAAAAAATCCTGGAAGGATTTAAGTTGAAGATCTAGGAAATCAGGAAAATCAACCGGATTTTTGTTTGAAGAGAAGCTTATTCTCTGTTCTTTTTTTGTTAATGTAGCCAAGGCTTTTAAATTTTTTTGTTAGACCCTCTATTTTCTAAAAATACAAACAAGTATAGACCTCAGACCAAAGTCTGAAGTCTATACCATTAAACTGCGTTGAAATTATTTAACTTCAACCTCAGCTCCAGCTTCAGTTAACTGAGCTTTAATTTGTTCAGCTTCTTCTTTAGAAACACCTTCTTTTAATGGTTTTGGAGCACCATCAACTAAGTCTTTAGATTCTTTTAAGCCTAAACCAGTTAAATCTTTAACTAGTTTTACAACTGCTAATTTGTTTGCACCACCACTTTTAAGGATTACATCAAAAGATGTTTTTTCTTCAGCAGCAGCTCCTCCTCCTCCACCGGCAACAACAACTGCAGCAGCAGCAGGTTCAATTCCATACTCATCTTTTAAGATGGTAGATAATTCTTGTACTTCTTTTACTGTTAAGTTTACTAACTGTTCAGCGAACGCTTTTAAATCAGCCATTTTTATTTAATTTACTTTGTTTAACAATTAATTAATTTTTGTTCTTTGTTTTTGTTGAATTTAGGCAGCTTCTTTTTTCTCTGCATTTTGTTGGATTTGAGAAAGCACTTTTTGAGCCGGAGATTTAAGCAATGCAATAACGTCTGCGATAAGTTCGTTTTTAGACTTAATTGTTGCAAGTGTACTTAATTGACCGTCGCCAATATAGATTGTTTCCTCAACGTAAGCTCCTTTTAATAGAGGCCTATCGATACCACCTTTTCTAAATTCGCTAATCAATTTAGCGGGAGCGGCGCTCGATTCAGAAATCAATAAAGCAGTAGCCCCTTTTAAAGTAGGGATTAGATCTTTAAGATTTTGATCGTTTGCTCGCTCAATAGCTTTCTCTAACAAGGTATTCTTTACAACGTGCATAGAAATTCCCTGTTCGAAGCATTTTCTTCGTAATTGATTAACCTTTTCAACCGACAAAGAAGAGCAATCTGCTAAGTATACTTTGCTTGTATTATTTAGCTTTTCAACTAGTTCGCCGATTACTCGTGTTTTTTCTTCTTTAGTCATTATAGAGCAGTATTTACTTGGTTAATTATGAAAATGATTTTGAATCAACCTGAATTCCAGGGCCCATTGTGCTGGACAAGTATACAGACTTAATGTAAGTACCTTTTGCAGCAGAAGGTTTAAGCTTAATTAAAGTTTGGATTAATTCGTTAGCATTTTCGGTAATTTGTTCTTTTTGGAAAGATACTTTACCTATTGCAGCGTGAACGATACCAGCTTTATCAATTTTAAAATCGATTTTACCGGCCTTAACCTCTTTAACCGCTTTACCAATTTCCATGGTTACTGTTCCGGTTTTAGGATTTGGCATTAGACCACGAGGACCTAAAATCTTACCTAAAGCACCCAATTTACCCATCATTGCAGGAACTGTGATAATTACATCAACAGCTGTCCATCCTTCTTTAATTTTTTGGATGAAATCATCGTTACCAACAAAATCTGCACCTGCTTCTTTAGCTTCGGCTTCTTTATCGGGAGTACAGATTACCAAAACCTTTTTGTCTTTACCGGTACCGTGAGGAAGAGAAACAACGCCACGAACCATTTGATTAGACTGTTTGGGATCTACACCTAAACGAACTGCAAGTTCAACAGAGGCATCAAATTTTGTAAAAGAATTTTCTTTTACTATTTTGCTTGCATCGGTTAAAGAGTAAGCTTTTTCAGTGTCTACATTCGCAATTAATTTCTTTTTGTTTTTGGTTAATTTACCCATTGTTTGTTTTTTTTGATGTACAAACGTCGGTTTTACGCGACTCCATCAGTTAAAATTTAGTTGTTTAAAGGATTTTGACCGTCAATCGTTAATCCCATACTTCTAGCTGTACCGGCAACCATGCTCATTGCGGATTCGATAGTGAAGCAGTTCATATCAGGCATTTTTTCTTGAGCGATAGCTCTAACTTGTTCCCAAGTTACTTTTCCAACTTTTTTACGGTTAGATTCAGCAGAACCTGATTGAATTTTAGCTGCATCTTTTAAAGAAACTGCTACTGGTGGTTTTTTTACGATAAAGTCGAAAGACTTATCGGAGTATACCGTAATAACTACAGGTAATACTTTCCCGGCTAATTCTTGAGTACGGGCATTAAATTGCTTACAGAACTCCATAATATTAACCCCTTTAGAACCTAAAGCAGGACCAATTGGAGGTGATGGATTAGCAGCTCCGCCTTTAACTTGCAACTTAATGAAACCTGTTACTTCTTTTGCCATTTTTCTTTTGTTAGTACTTTAATTTATAATTATTTGGAAGCATATATAAAGCACACTCTCACAAAGTGTGCAGTACGTAACCCAATTTATTCTTTTTCAACTTGCATATAGCCAAGCTCAAGTGGTGTTTTACGACCAAAAATCTTGACCATTACTTTTAGTTTTTTCTTCTCTTCGTTAATTTCTTCGATTATACCGCTAAAGCTATTAAACGGCCCATCAATTACTTTAACATTTTCACCAACCATGTAGGTGTTTTCCATTTCCTCATCTTTTTGAGAGAGTTGATCAACCTTACCAAGGATTCTATTAACTTCAGAGATACGAAGTGGTACAGCCTCTCCACCTTTCTCTCCTAAAAAACCGATAACACCAGTAATGTTTTTAATTATATGAGGTATTTCACCTACAAGAGCCGCCTCTATTAGAACATAACCCGGAAAGTAAATACGCTCTTTACTTACTTTTTTACCATTTCTAATTTGATATATTTTTTCTGTTGGGATTAACACCTGATCCACAAAATCTTGAAGATTATGGCGTGCTATTTCCATTTCAATATATTGCTTAACCTTCTTTTCTTGTCCGGCTACAGCCCTAACTACGTACCATTTTTTTGAATTTGCGTCGCTCATGGATACATTAATTAAAACATTTGATAAAATTTCTCCAATAGCCAACTAAAACTGGAGTCCATTACAAACACAAGTAATGCAACGATTAACGATGTAACCATTACCACAATTGCACTTCCTTGAAGTTCTGACCAAGTTGGCCAGGTAACTTTATGTACTAATTCTTCGAAAGTTTCCGAAAAATATAATTTTAATTTTCCCATATCTATTGTTGCACGGGCAGAGAGATTCGAACTCCCATCAACGGTTTTGGAGACCGCTATTCTGCCATTGAACTATGCCCGTAGCTATTATTGTTTAAAAAATGTGTGCGAAGTTACTAAAAAAAACAATAAAAAACAAATAGCAGGACAAAAGTCCTGCTATTTTTTTAATTAATTTAAGTATTTATTACTTAATGATTTCAGTTACCTGACCGGCACCTACGGTTCTTCCACCTTCACGGATAGCGAAACGTAAACCTTTATCCATTGCAACAGGCACGATTAAGTTAACAGTAATAGTTAAGTTATCGCCCGGCATAACCATCTCGCGTCCTTCTGGTAATAATATTTCTCCAGTTACGTCAGTTGTACGTAAGTAAAACTGAGGACGATATTTGTTATGGAAAGGAGTATGACGACCACCTTCTTCTTTCTTTAAAACGTAGATTTCAGCTTTAAATTCAGTGTGAGGAGTAATTGAACCCGGTTTTGCGATAACCATACCACGACGGATATCTTTCTTATCGATACCACGTAATAAGATACCAGCATTATCACCAGCTTCACCACGATCTAATAACTTACGGAACATCTCAACACCAGTACAAGTAGATTTTAATTTTTCTTCTTGCATACCGATAATTTCAACCTCATCACCTACTTTAATTACACCAGACTCGATACGACCAGTTGCAACAGTACCACGACCAGTAATAGTGAAAACGTCCTCAACAGGCATTAAGAATGGTTTTTCAACATCACGAGGAGGAAGTGGAATATAAGTATCTACGGCTTCCATTAATTCAAGAATTTTAGGAACCCAGTTAGCATCTTTATTTAAGCCACCTAAAGCAGATCCACGAACGATTGGAGTATTATCACCATCAAACTGATAGAAAGATAATAATTCGCGAATTTCCATTTCAACTAGATCTAGTAACTCAGCGTCATCAACCATATCCACTTTATTCATGAATACAACAATACGAGGTACACCTACCTGACGAGCCAAAAGAATGTGCTCGCGAGTTTGAGGCATTGGACCATCTGTAGCAGCAACCACTAAAATAGCACCGTCCATTTGAGCAGCACCTGTAACCATGTTTTTTACATAATCCGCGTGACCTGGACAGTCAACGTGAGCATAGTGACGGTTTTTAGTTTCATACTCAACGTGTGAAGTATTGATTGTAATACCTCTTTCTTTTTCTTCTGGAGCATTATCAATTGAAGAGAAGTCACGAACTTCTGCTAAACCTTGATCTGCCAATACTGCAGTAATTGCAGCAGTTAATGTTGTTTTACCGTGATCTACGTGACCAATAGTACCAATATTTACGTGTGGTTTACTACGATCGAAACTACCTTTAGCCATTTTGTTTTGTTAGTTTAATTGTTACTTATTTATTTTATTTTACCCTTAAGTTCCAAAACAAGAGCTGTTGATGAGGATTGAACTCACGACCTCTTCCTTACCAAGGAAGTGCTCTACCACTGAGCTACAACAGCTTGTTAAGCAAAAGAATCTAAAGTTTGATTACTCAGACTTACAACTCTCTCAATTATTGATTTTTTAAATAAAAAAATCAGAGCGGAAGACCGGGCTCGAACCGGCCACCCTCAGCTTGGAAGGCTGATGCTCTACCAAATGAGCTACTTCCGCTTTTAAAAATTTCAATACCAAAGAACTAGGTGGGGAAAGAAGGATTCGAACCTCCGAAGACATAAGTCAGCAGATTTACAGTCTGCCCCATTTGGCCACTCTGGTATTTCCCCGCTTGTAAAAAAAGAGCCAGTGGAGGGATTCGAACCCCCGACCAGCTGATTACAAATCAGCTGCTCTGGCCAACTGAGCTACACTGGCAATTTTTACTTTATTTGTTCAAAGAACTAATCCCTTTTTGGGGAGTGCAAATTTAAATAAGATTTACAAACAAGCAAATTTTTATTTCATTTTATTAAAAAAAAATCAAAGAATCAATCTTCTGTAATAGGAAGCGTAACAGTTGTTTCTCCGCTTTTGGTATTAATGCTTACCGGAATACCCCCTTTTACTATTTGAGAAATTGCGCTATCGTACCCAACGCCATATAAGTAGTAATCCCCTTTTTGAAGGTCCTCAAAATGAACATGAACATCGGGTGAATTGCCTTCTTTTTCTGCTATTTTAAAAGCATCGTATTTTGAGACATCTTCGCCAGGAAAATTCTTTGTACCATATTTAATGTAAACTTTAGTGCCGGGAATTGGGCTACTGTGGTGCTTTGGGAAGGCGACAATTGTGTTTTTGCCACCAGGCCCTTCTTTTTTGCATGAAACCAAAACAATAGCGGTTATACCGAATAAAAACAATTTTTTCATGATTAATTTATTTTTAAATTTTGATTTCTAAAGTTAAAAAATAAGACCTTATATCCGCCGGAATTATACCGGGCCCGGGATAACCCTCTGCTCTTCTGGTAAAATATTTTTTATCGAATAGATTATTGATACTTGATTCTAAGGTCATAAAACGCCATGTATATCTAAAACTAAAATCGAAAACAGAAAACGATGGAATGGCTCCATTAATAGCATTTGATGTTAACACTGCGTTGGTAGCATCACTGAAATGAAGAGACGTATAACTGTGCTGCAAAGAAAATGAGAGGTTTTTCCACTTATAATTAACACCATTTTTTAATATTAGAGGAGGGGCATATTCTACCTGTTTATTTTGTATGGCAAGGTTGGATGAATTAATATATCTGGCATCCATTAAAGTGGTATTGTTAAATAAACTCAAATTGTAAGAATTATTTGATTTATTTAATATTTTATTAATACTTACTTCCATAAATGATTCAACACCTAAACTGTATGACTCCGAAACATTAGTTCTAAATCTATATAAATTATAGGAGTTTGAATCCACTTTTAAAATAGTACCTATGCGGTTTGCATACCTCATGTAAAAAATATTTAAATCATAATTAAGTACTCCATTAAAATTACCACGAACACCTATATCAGAACTATAACCTCGTTCATCTTTTAAATTGGGATCTACAACTAAATTAGGATTAACCACCCGCATGTCGTTAAAATTTATAGATCGATAGTTCTGTGTAATATTAGCAAACATTTCGTGGCTCTGATTTAAACGATAACTAAAGCCCATACCTCCAACGATAACACTCCTTGTTCTTGAAATATTTTCGTTGATGATCTCAGAAAAAATAATATTACCGGCAAAGTCCTTTTGAATATTTTGATAATAACCACGTGCATTTGTTTGTATGTATTCATACCTTATACCGGGTACAAGTTTGAAATTAGGGGTTATTGAAATAATATTTTCCATAAAGAGAGATGAATTAAAACTGGGGAAATTATAATCGGAATAACCTAAAGTATTAAGTTCGTTAAACTTAAAATCTCGAATATTTCCGGTTGAATCTTTATTGCCTAAACCCTGCATACGATGAGTTGAACCATTATAAACCCTTAAGCCAACTAATAGATTTTGCGGAAGCTCATTTATGAAATAAGTATACAAAAGCCGTGTTTCGTTTCCTACATTTTGATAATGATCTTTCCATAGATCTCTTTCCTGGTTTGGATCCGCTCTGTTTATCTGTGTTAGGATACCTAATGCTTCTCTTCCTGCATACAAATAAAATGTTTGGGAATGAAGTTTTAAACGGTCATTAATAAGATATTCTAACTTAAAGGCTGCCAGATTCCAATTTACTTTAAACCAATTTCTTCTTCGTAATACAAGTGCAGCGTTATTTTCAAATTGAGCATCAGTTAAGCCACCTGGTTGTTGAGCCAAATAATTCATATATGTATAATCTATACTTAATTTTATTTTTTCGGTTAACTGATAATTAATATTTAAGAAAGCATTTTTATAATCAAAAGCTGAGCGATCTCTCCAGCCATCCCCTTTTTTAAACTGAAAATAAGTATAATAAGAAAACCGATTAATCCTACCGGATAAACTATTAAATGAATTTAGGAAATTAAATGATCCGTATGTAGTTCTATTGATTAACTGTATTTTGGATGGAGAGGGTTGTTTGAATTTAAAATTTATAAGACCTCCAAACTGAGGGCCATACTGAAGAGATGCTGCACCCCTCAATATTTCGATGCGATCTAGTGCTTCTATAGGAGGGGTATAGTAACTTTCTGGATAACCGAGCGCATCGGCACTTATGTCATAACCATTTTGACGAGTATTAAAATTAGAAATTCGATTAGGATTTAATCCCCTACCCCCAATTGCAAGTTGAAGACCACCCCCATCGTTTTCCCATATATTTAAACCGGTAACCTTCGAAAAAACCTGTCGCGCATTATTGGTGGCAGTATTAACTGTTAATGATTTTACATCAACAATTTCGTTTTTTTTACCTTCATAAACAGTTACTCCCTCTATACCCTTAAGCGTAATTCTTCCGTTACTAAAATCAGATTCTGCCTTAATTTCAACAGGAGCTAAATTTAGGTTATGTTCATACAATTTAATTGAAATAGAAGTATCCTTCGTTAAGTAAAATATTAAAGTATCAGAGTAGAATTGTATGGAATTTACTGAGATTTTATAACTTACATTATTGGGTAATGAAAATTTATTTTTTTTATCGTTTATTGAATATTTATCCGAACCAGTGTTTGTAATTATAAATAGGTTAAGCTCACCTTTAACATCTCTATCGAAAAGAAAATTAACAGTACTTTGAGCGCTTACAAAAACACTATAAAGAACACATACTATTAATAAGAAACGCCTCATTTTATGGGTAAGATCCAATTTTTATTTTTAAAAGATTCTTTTTGCTGATATAAGTCAACATTTGGGTTAATAAAAAGTTTACTACCTTTTCCGTTTAGATTTACAAATGACTGCACATAAACCGATGGATCAAGACCTTGCTTTTTATAAAAATCTCCCAAAATAACAGCGTATTGAAGTATCATATCGGGTTGTGTGGCCATCATTTTTTCCTGTTGTTTTGTTAGGAAATCTGAATTAGTAACCTCAATACTGTTTCCTGATTTTTTATCCTTAACATAAAAAAAAGCGGTTCCACTTTTTTCCATTAGCATTACTCTCCAAGAGAAACGAAAACCTTGCTCTGTCCAAAACAAATTCCCCGGATAAAACACATATCGAAATGGTAAAAAAACTTGCCAAGAAAAGTAAATCAAGCATCCCCATTTAATAATTTTTTTATACTTGAGGTTAGCCTCATTTTTATTCAAATTATTTTTAGGTTTCTCAAAAAATCCTAAAATATTTTCATGGAATTTATCTGGCAAAAAGATTAAGGTTCCTACAATCATAATAAAAGGAAACATTCCAATAACGGGAAATAAGTAAAAAGTAAGTAAATGGAAAACGATTACAAAAAAATAAGCAAGATATACCCATTTTTTATTAAGTAGCATAAATGGTATCACCAAATCGTAAATAGCACCAGTCCAGCTAACTAAAAAGTGAAACCATTTTTTATACATGAAGGGCCCAATTAGAGGTAAATTAGATTTAGCGGGCAGCCAAAGAGACAATGGTTGCGCATTAAATAACCAATCGTAATTTAATTTTGCGACTCCAGCAAAAAAATACAAAATGGTCATTTGCCATTTAACAAGAGATGGGTAAATTGATGTAATTGAGTAGGTGGGTTCTACTATTTTAAACTTTACATCAAGAGAAAAACGTTTATTAGCTGGTATAAAACCCATTAAAAAAGCCAACAATATGATAAAATAATAATGATTTAGATAATTAGTTTTATCAAGCAACTCTATGTACGAAAAAAGAAAAAAGAAAATCCATATAGATAAGCGATAAAATAAACCCAAACATACACATAATGCCGCTAAGGCCATTAAGGAGAAAACAATATACATGTATATGGAGGGAAGTGGCTTTAACCATTCAAAACCATAAAAGGGAAAAAAATATTTAGGTTTGATATATTGTGTTTCTATCCACCCATTTAGCCAGAAACGAACAATTCCAGCAAACATCATAAACCCAAACACAGCCCTAAATAAAGAAATGGGAGCATTAGATGTTTGCTCCCATTGACTTTGAAAATATTTTTGAATGAATTTAATCACCATCCGAATCCTGGTAGGTAATTTGAATACCTATAGCTGAAGCAAGATCATTCTTGAGTATAACAACTAATTTTTGAATTTCGGTATAAGCCGCCTCGCCTTTTGATCTGTTATTAGTTAACGATGAGGACAAAGGATCTGGGACCTCGTTAAGTTTAGATAAGGCTAATTGAAATTGATTATTAATGGCATCATGAAGCTTAATTCCGTTGTATTCAGAATTCAAAAATTTAACATAATCATCCAAACCATTAATATTAGCGCCTTTTGCATCAATACCAGCGTATGTATTATATATGTTTAACAGATTTTTTTTCATAAGCTGCACCGAATTTCCAGCATATAATCCCTCACATTTATCGGGCATTAAATTACCAAGAGTCTTTTTTCCTAATGGTATACCAAGTTTAGGATTTTTAATAATTTCAAGATCATAAGATAACTGATTTACCAACATAGAAATAGATGAACCAACATCAGATCCTGTTGCAGATTTAAAAGTATTGATATAATTTCCTGATGAACTTTTCCAACCATTATAAACACTATTAACTTTAGATTTAATATCTCCAATAAGAGCTCCTAAATATTCTATACGATTTGATCCTAAATTAGGTTCCTTGTATTTTTCAATCATTAAAGAATCGTTTTTCGAAAAAATGAACAACAAATAATCTATTGCCGGAAATCCTTTTGCATCTATATTTTCTGCAGCAGATAAATTATAAGCGTTTGAATTTGTATTAGAAATTATTTGATTAGTATCTGTTGGAAAGGTGTTTAAGCTTACCCGATAAGAAACTGTTTCTGCTGGTCCAAACTCAAATAAGCTTGTTTGCTGATAAGACAAATAGGCGTTTTTAAAAGCGATTCTGATTTTATTTAAGTTATTTAGAGTAATATTCGATTTAAAAACATTATAGGCATTTTCCAATTCCAAAACACTTGTATTTAAAGAATCATAGTTTGCTAAAATAATATTGGACCCTATATTATTTAGCATGTCTTCCTTGCTATACAGGTCTGGTTTAGGATTAGATAATTCTTTATCTTTTTTACATGAATAAAATACAATACAAAAAAGAAAAACAATTATAAGGTTAAATTTTAGAAGATTATTTATCATGTGAGAGTTCATGTTAAGTACTTTAAACTTAATTTTAGAAAAAATCAATATCGTCTGTTAGAGTTGTGTTTTTATAGCATTTAGTTCGTAAACTGAACTCAAAATATCGCGTGCAGAATTAATGTTTTCTATAGTGGTATTATAAAAATTATCGCCAAAAAGCATCATTACTTGTTGAAGCTGAGGGTTCGTTATTTTTTTTGAAGAGTTATACATTAGCGCTTTTGCAAACATAATGCCCTCTGATAAATTATGATTTCGAATAGCGTCATCAGTAATAAATGTTTTAGCTTTATTTAAATAGCTTATAGCGGTTGCCGCAAACACTTTTTCGAGTTCTTGTTTAATTATAAGAACTTGAGTATCACGGGTGGAGTAATCCTTATTTGAGATTGCTGCTCTACCCTTTATAAAAGCTTCCATAATTTTTTTATTACAGTTAAGCAATTGATTACGACTATTGGTATACCTAGCTATATATTTGATTCCGTTTACATTTTCCGGAAAATCAATGGGAGCGCCAAAGTATCCAAAAGCTTCATCCCAATGATGTTCCATAGCAGTACCTTCACCACTTATTACCGTTGTATTGTCAACCGAATTTCCAATTTTGTCTGGGCTGAGATAAACCTCACATATTTGATAATACATTAGAGCGCCCATTAGACCTTTCTCTACAAATTGGGTGTATTCAACCCCTGATTTATCAAATAAATAACTAGCATTTCCATCATTACTAACTATAACACCTGCTTTACCGTTAGAGCCTGAATTAATGGAATTGGAGGCCAATGACAGGCTATCCATATATGATTCAAACAATGATTGCTCTAATGAATAAACTTTATCCTTTATTCTTTTTTCGGAGGAATTTAATAAGGAGCTGGCAAATGCATTATTAGTATTTGCATACATATTTTTTAATATAAGAGCATCAACCGAAATCCCTGACGTATTTCCAGTTTTCATTAAAACAACCATTTCATCAAGCATTAAAAGGCGTTGGGTTTGGCCGGAATAATTTACATTCTTAAAATTATAGCTTGCAGGTATTTCGTATAATTTTGTTGTATCTATTTTAGGAACTATATCAGAAAAATCTTTCTCTTTTTTACAAGAGCTACTCACCAAAATAACAGTCCCTAAAATAAAGATGGATTTAAGTAAAATTCTCATTTGCGTTTATTTAGATTAATTTTAAATAACACGACAAATTTAGTATGGTATTGCCTTACAGACAATACCATAATTAAGGTATTAAGGAATTTTAATGTAGAATACCTTTTTTAAGGTATAAAAAATCAACCCAAAGGTGGATTATTTTAGGTTAAGACTTTTTTTAATGAACATCACTTTTAAGCTTATCTTTTTCGGAAGTATCAGAAGGTTTATTTTCTTCGGGAACTATTTTGAGGCTTTTAGCAAAGAAATCGTAAAGTTGTTCAGCACCAATTTTTTTAGCTATTATCTTTTTATTTTCGTCTAAAACAAATAATTGTGGGGTACTTTCAATAAAATAATCATACCTAAAATTGCTTTCCGGAACCCAGTCACCCACATTTATCCATGGTAATTTATTTTCTCTTATGTATTTAACCCATTTATCCCTTTCGAGTTCGGTGCAAGATCCTAAAAATTCGACACCGGCTTTTTTAAGTTTAGGATATGCTTCAATTAAAAAGGGCATTGCTTTTTTACAATGACCACAATCGGGATCCCAGAAAATCAAGACCAAATATTTAGACCTAACCTTGTGCATATCTACCCATTGGTTATTAGTGTCTTTACAGGCAAACCAAGGAGCTTTTTTACCAATTAACAAAGGCTCGGTTCTTTTAGCACGATCTTGTATTTTAAAAACTGTGGTTGAATCTACCCAATAGGCTTGATTGTAGGTGTAATATTTCTTGCCTAAATGAACAAAAACACCATCCATTCCCATAATATTAGAGCGTTCGTAAGTTGAGGTAATGTGCACCACGCAAAATTTAAACATTTCTTTATTGGCCTTACTTTTTTCAATAATTACATCAGCGGATGCATTAATAGAGTCGGGAATTTGATACGTTAATTGATCGAGGTATTCCTTTACCTTTGCTTGGAAAATAGGGGTTCTTAAAATACGAGGATCGCTAAAATCGATATTATCCCAAAAATGAGCCTTGTAATAACGATATGCAAATGTAGAATCTTTTCTTCCATTTGGTAAAATAGGTGCATCAGGAACCTCAGGCGGGGCGGTTGATTTAACAATTTTAGACAAAAAAGTGGTTGACTTGTTTCCAATCAAGTTTATCTTATAATCTTTAACTTCTTTATCTATAGCAGTTAGTTTATCCTGATAAAACTTTAGAGAATCTTTATTACCATTTTTAAAACGTTCGTAACCCCTTTTAAGCGGCTCGGAATCTTTAGCTTTTTTAGTTAGAAAGTTTTGGTAGTCGTTAAATAATTGATTTTCGGGTGAACCTTTTATTTTCATATGTCCCACAAAATCAACAGTATCGGTTTCTATATAAAAATCATTTTCCTTACCATCTACCAGTATTTCAAAATACTTTTTACTTGGAATAATTACCAAGTAAATACCCCCATCTAGGTTTTTCTTTGTTTTGAAAATAGCCAGACCTTTAGAATCAACATCGGTTGTATCGGTTACATATTGTTTATCTCCGAAATGATTTCCCAAAAATAACTTACAGTCTTTTAAACCTTCTATTTTAATTTTTATGGTATTGCCTTCGTCTTTTGCCAGCAATAAACCATAAAGTCCAATAAACAAGCAAGTAAAGAGTAATTTTTTCATATATTTTTCAAAAAAGCAAACAAAAATAATTCCTAAATTATTTCTATAAATTTAATTCTTAAAGGTATTTAAAAATTTTAACAGTTAATTTTAGCAACTAAATATAAACTATTGATGAAAATAGTCTCTTTTCTTCTGTTTTGATATTTTTTAAGGTTTTTTGTATAGATTATTACCAAATAACAACTTATTTTTTAAATTTTACCGATACATTATGAAATTCAATTTAATTTACTGCTTTATTGCCATCAACATCAGCTTTTCTTTTGCACAAGAAAATGACTCTGTTTTAATTAGAAAAATTTATAGTCACCATTTAACGAATTCAAACTCATACGAAAACTTAAGAGAACTTTGTAAGGGAGTTGGAAATAGACTTAGTGGCAGTGAGAATGCGGAAAAGGCTGTAAAATGGGCTTTTGAAAAACTTAAATCGGAGAAATCGGCGGACACCGTTTATCTACAGGAGGTGACAGTACCGGTTTGGAAAAGACACAAAGAAGAAGCCTTTATAACTAAAAACAAACAAAAGCTGGCCATTTATGCATTAGGCGGAAGCGTTGCAACTCCCGAAAATGGAATATCTGCAAACATAATTGAAGTAAAGACTTATGAGGAGCTTGCTCAGATACCCGAAAACGAAATTAAGGGTAAGATTGTTTTTATTAACCATCAAATAAACAAAACCAATATAAACACTTTTGACTCCTACAGGGAAAATGGAAAATACCGTTGGAGGGGAGCCAGTGAAGCTGGAGCAAAAGGCGCAGCGGCTGTAATTATTAAATCGCTTACTTTAAAAGAAGATGATGAACCTCATACAGGCAGTATGTCTTACAAAGACTCATTAGTAAAAATTCCAGCCGCAGCTATTAGTTGGAAATCTGCTGAAATTCTGAGCAAAGCCTTAAAAGAAGACAAGAACATTCAAGTTCAACTATTATTAAAATGTGAAACCTTAAAAGATGTTTTGTCTTACAACGTTATAGCGGAAATAAAAGGATCTTTATACCCGAATGAAATAATTGTGGCCGGTGGTCATTTAGACTCTTGGGATAAAGGGGAAGGTGCCCATGACGATGGAACCGGAGTTGTTCAGAGCTTTGAAATACTCAGAACATTTAAATTACTTAATATTAAACCAGAGAGAACCATTAGAGTAGTTGCTTTTATGAATGAAGAAAACGGCTTAAGAGGGGGTAAAAAGCTAGCAGAAGTATCTAAAATTAAAAAAGAAAAAATAATTGCAGGTATCGAAAGTGATGCTGGAGGTTATAGTCCGAGAGGTTTTTTTATGGAAGGATCTGAAGAACAAGTAAAAAAGGTTAAAGCTTATTCTCATTTATTTAAACCATACAACCTTCATAGTTTTGATAGAGTTGGGAGTGGTTCGGATGTTGAGCCATTAAAAGATTTTGGTGCTTTATTAATGGAATTAGAAGTTGACTCGCAGCGCTATTTTGATTTGCATCACACCAGTAACGATGTTTTTGAGGAAGTAAATAAAAGAGAACTTGAACTTGGCAG
>Ga0315900_10001194_pt1 | contig 41911 bp, 52 predicted proteins | sample LakEriMetagenome_FD_203521 | JGI IMG/M metagenome (GOLD analysis project Ga0315900, IMG submission 203521) | Freshwater fungal communities from buoy surface, Lake Erie, Ohio, United States - Buoy 12 MA114 | ecosystem: Environmental > Aquatic > Freshwater > Lake > Lake biofilm | place: USA: Lake... | reverse complement strand
CGGAAGTGGGCGAGGCCGGGGCCCTGATCACCGGCTACATGGGCGCGATCCGCGATGCGTTCCGCATGCCGCTGACCGATGCGCTGAAGGAGATCACGCCGGACGCCATCCGCCAGCAGGGTGTGTTTCGCGCCATGGCGCCGGGGCTCGACAACGCCATGCCTGACGGGATCGTCAAGACGGGGCGCGAGGAGTCGGGCGGCCTGACCTACGAGGACGCGGTGACGTCCAAGCCGCTCGGCGCCGCCGCGTGGCGCGTCGACCAGGACAGCAACTTCGGCCGTGCGCTCGACGTCCTACAGGCCGCCGTCGAGGCGCCGTCGAACATCAACTCCCTCATGGACGACTTCTTCCGCGTGGTCTCGGCGCGGGGCGAACTGCGCGCGCAGGCGTTCCGGCAGGTGCAGAAGGACATTCGCGCCGGAACAGTGGACAAGGCCGACGCGCAGGCCGCCATCGCCAGGCTGGTCGACAACCCGACCAAGGCCATGCTGGACTCCGCCGAGCGCGAGATGCGCGAGCTCACCTTCACGCGGGCGGACGGAGAGTTCGAGCGCAAGGTCAACGCCTTCCGCACGATGCTGGACAGCCACGGCCCCGTGCCTCTCGGCACGATGCTGATGCCGTTCGTCCGCACGCCGGCCAACATCATGTCCTACGCCATCCGCCACTCGCCGCTGGCGCCGTTCTCCGCCCGCCTGCGCAGCGACATGGCCGAGGGCGGCGCGCGTGGCGAGATCGCCATGGCCCAATGGGCGACCGGGACGGCGGCCTACGCGCTGCTCATGGACATGGCCATGAACGGCGAGATCACGGGCGGCGGGCCTGGCAACAAGGCGCAGCGCGAGGCCATGATGCGCGCCGACGCGAACGGCAACGTCAACTGGCAACCCTACAGCATGCGAGTCGGGGACCGCTGGGTCAGCTACGAGCGGCTGGATCCACTCGGCACCGCCATGTCTCTGGCCGCCGACTTCTCCGAGATCCTGTCCAATGAGGACTGGGACACCGGCCGCGCCGAACAGCCGACCGAGATTGTCGGGCACGTCGTCGGCGCGCTCGGCGAGGCGTTCTTCGACAAGACCATGCTTCGCTCGCTGTTCGACACGGTCAAGGCGGTGACGTCCGGCGACCAGGCGCAGGTCGAAACCATGCTCAAGGAGCGGGCTGTCGGCGTCATCCCGTTTTCGTCGGCCTCACGCATGTTCCGCCGAGGCTCCGACGAGTACATGCGCGAGACGTCCGGCGTGCTGGACAACATCAAGAACACCATCCCCGGCCTGTCGAACAGCCTGCCGCCGGCGCGCGACCTGTGGGGGCAGGAGCGCACCTACCAGACGGGACTCGGCGTGGGCTATGACATGATCGTTCCGCTGCGCACCCGCGGCGCCGGATCGAACACGATCGACCTCGAGATTCTGGATCAGGGCATCACGGTCTCCATGCCGGCGCGTTCGCTGACGGTCGAGACGGACGAGGGCGGCGAGCGGGTGTCGCTGCGGAACCGGCTGGACGTCTACAGCGACTACGTCGGACTGGCCGGCCAACCGGCGTTCGAGCAGCTTGAGGCCGTCGTCACCGGGAACCACGAGGACAGCGAGTTCTACTACTCCCTGTCGGACGGCCCGGACGGCGGCAAGGCCGACTACATCAAGAGCGTGATCAAGGCCCACCGCGAGGAGGCGAAGGCGACGATCATGGAGCTCTACGGCGACGATCTGGCGCGGCTGGCCAAGGAGCAGAAGCGCAACCGCGAGGCCGCGCGCGACTAGGCCGCCTGTGCGTTGAGAGGTTGGCCCCATAGCCGTTTCGTGCGGCTATGGCAAACCTCCCTATCCCCGACGAGACAACCTGGATCAAGTACGCCAGCCAGACGGGCACCGGGCCGTTCAGCTTCTCGTTCTCGATCTTCGCCAAGGCGGATCTTCGCGTTAAGGTCGGCTCCACCGAGCTCGAGCAGAGTGGGTTTACGCTCTCGGGCACGTTGATCGACAGCGGCTACGACGGCGGCTCGATCACGCTGATCACGGCGGCGGCGGCGCAGGACGTGCTGATCTGGCGCGAGGTTACGCCGGCCCGGACGACTGATTTCTCACCGGCGTCTACGGTGACGATCCTGGCCATCGACGCGGCTCTGGACCGCCTGACCGCGCACGAGCAGGATTCTCGCCGGGACATTCACCGGTCGTTCAAGGTTGCGCTGGGCGAGACCGGTCCCGAGCGGACATACGCCGCCTTCCTCGCTGATGCCGCCACCGCTGTCTCGGCTGACGCCGTAGCCCTGGTGACGGCGGAGGGTGTGACTCAGGTTGCGGCGGTTGGATCCGCCGGGACAACCAATGTCGCGTCGGTGAACACCGCCGGCACGACGCAGGTGGCGGCGGTGGCGGCGCAGGGGACTACCTCGATCGACGCCGTGTCGACGCAGCAGGGCACCTCTGTCGCCGCCGTGACAACCGAGGGCGACACGCAGGTCGCGCGGGTCGCGGCGACGCCCGGCTCCGGCATGTATGTGTCGAAGGCGGCCGGTGATGCGGCAGGGCTGGCGACCGACACGCACTTCATCGTTCCCGGGGCGCCGGGCTCGGGCTTCCTGGTCTACAAGGACACCGGCGTCGGCACCTCCACGCTGGTCAACACCCTGACAGACCTGTCGTCGCTCTCCACCCTGGCCACAAAGTCCAGCGTTGAAGATCTGGACGAATGGGCCGCGCGGGACGACATGCGCCGCAAGATGCAGCGCCAGTGGGACGGGCGCCCGGAAGCGGCCATCGTGGTCTTCGCTCATTCGCAATCGCTGGGAAACTGGCGCTCGGGAACGGCGGTTTCCGGTACGCAACCGCTCAACTGTTTCATGCTGGTTGGCGGCGCCTATTGCAGTCAGATGGCGTTCTTCGCGACCAATGCCACCTACCCGATGCGCTACAGCGACGTTTCGTCCGTGGTGGCGTTCGCCGAACCGGCTGGTGGCCAAGGCCCCCTTGGCGGCATTGCCCACGCCCTGAGCGGCAAGTTCGCGCGGGTCTACCTCTGCTCGCCGGCCATCGGCGCGCGAACGCTGGCGGTGCTGACCCAGGACGGCATTGCGGCCAACGTGCAGGCGGCGCTCAACTACCTGTGCAAGCACGCCATCGACGCCGGGTATCGCCCGCGTGTCGTGATGCCGGTTTCGCAGGGCGAAGCCGACGCGACGGCCAACACCGGAGAGACCGCCTACTACGCGCTCGGGTCTGATGCCTATCAGCACGCGCAAATGCTGGCGGTGGATGCGATGGGGGTTCCGGGCGAGCCGGTCCCGCTGTTGTTTGGCCAGATGATGCAGAGGTCGAACACCGGCGACAAGGACCGGGAAATCATCATGGGCGTCAACCGGCTGGCCGATGATCTGCCCAACGCGATGCTCATCCCGAGCCATGACTTCGATTACGAAACCGACCGCGTTCACCCGTCAAGCACCGGTTATTTCCAGAAGGGCTATCGCTACGGCTGGTTCGCCAACGAGTTCTTCCACAACGGGCGTCTGGTTCAGTGGCCCAGGATCGCGCACGTCAAGCAGCTCACCTCGACCAGCTTCCGCGTCTACTGGTCGGATGAAATGGAGCAGCACACCACGACGGGGCCGACCTTCGTCATGGGCGAGAACCTGGACGCCAACTATCTGAAGGGCATCGGCTGGGATGACAACGGCACCCAGCGCGACGTGTCGGCGGTGACGGACTACGGCGCCTATTCGGACTTCACTGTCGCGACGATCACCGGGACCATCGACCAGCAATGGTGTCTGCACGGGATGCAGCGGACCACTTCCACGCTGACGGCCGGGCAGGATTACCACTCCGGCACGCTCTATCGGAAGACCACGCGCGCCGCCGGGCCGGAGATGTACGGCCAACCCCTGCAAGCCCTGTCCACCTACGATCACAGGCCGTGGGCGCGTATCGAGCGCGTCAGGCCGGAGGCCGCCTGATGACCCGAGAAGAAGCCACAGGGGCCGTTCACGGCCTCGCCTTCGCTGCTCTGGGTCGGGGGCTATCCCTTGCCGTGGTCTGCGAGACCATGCGCCGAAAAATCGACGCGCTGACCGCTGCCGACCGCAAGCCGGGGGACGACGGGGACGCCGGCTTGTTCGGGGTCACGCTCGATGTGGAGCCCGACGCCGCGCTGGCCGATGAACTGGCGTTCTTCCTTGCTGATGCCGACGCCCTGGCACTGGCCGCCGCTCGCGGAACCCTTGTCGAGATTTCCAGCCCGCTTAGGAGGCCGCAGGCATGACGACCTACGCCCACGACCTGACGCTGAACGATATCCCCGGCCTCGTCACTCGCCACTACGTCTTCCAGAACGACCCGCGCTTCTATGACGACGTGACCGGCGATTTCATTGACCAGTCGCCCCTGTCCACCGGCGAGCGCAAGCGCAACTGCCGGACGGCCAGTGGAACGCCGACGTGGACCACGTTGGCCGGCAAGGGCGTGCCGGGAATCACGCTGGACCGGACGTGGAAGGGCTCGATCCTCAACCCGATCCCGTTCGAGGGCGCGATCATCGCCGAGTTCGAGATCTACACGCCCTCGGGCACGGTGACGATCTATCCGTTGATCGCAGACGTCGCCGCCAACGCAAACAACGTCTTCAACTGGCGGATTCAGAAGTCTTCCGGCAACGTGAAGATGCTCATCAACAATGCGAGCTACGCGACAAACGACTTCGGCAACAACACCATTGCGCAGTCTGACCCGGCCATAGCCCTGGGCGGCTGCGATCAGGTCAACAACGTCGCTTACCGCAGCCTCGATGGCTCGACCATCACCACGACGGCGGCCTCTGCCGTCACCACGTCCGGCTGGCCGTGCGCGCCCAGCGGGGACCTGCTGTGGCGACTTGGGGACGTCAACAACGACTCCTCCAACACTGCCCAGGCCGACTACATCAAGCTGCACCGTCTGATGTTCTTGAAGGGCCGGCCGACCACGGCGAAGGACCTGGCCAAGCTGGCGGCGTTCTTCACCTCGCGCATCGCGGCGCTGGGTTAAGCCGTCAGACTCGGGCGCCGGCGTAAGGGGTTGCGGGTGGCCTCGCGAGGGGGCAAAGTCAGCGCGACGTCAAGGAAATCAAGGCCTTACCTCCACTTCCCTGGCGGTTGCCCGCGTGCGATTTCCGTTGCTGTATCACGGTTTCCGGGCGGCCGTCAGACTCTCGTCTGACCGGCCGTCAGACTCGCGCTCCCGGTTCGTTCTCATGGAGCGCCTAAATTCCCGAAGCTCGGCCATGTCCCTGATCAACCAAACGGCCAAGGATGCGAGCGCGGCCAACCAGAACACCGCCGAGCCGGCCACGACATAGGCCTCTGAGGCGCTCATCATCACGCGATCCCCCTCTTGGCCTGCGCGTTGGCGGCAACTTGCCCGTCGCGCGGCAGGTACAGCGACAGGATCGAGACGATGGACGCCAGGGCGTGCCCGGTGACGGACGCGATCTCCGAGGGCGTGCAGCCGGCGCGGGCCAACTGGACGACGCAGGAGTGGCGCAGGCAGCGGAGCAGCAGGTGCTTGCCGTCGACCGCCTTCCGCACCTTGCCGAACGCCTTACCCAGCCGCTCCTCCGAGTAGGGCTTGCCCGTCGCCTCGTCGCGGAACAGGAACAACTCACCCTTGCCGGCCTCGGCCAGCAGTTCGCGCAGCGCCGCGCTGACGCGGATCGTCACGCTCGAGCCGGTCTTCGACTGCCGGAACGAGAAGGTGCCCGTGGCCGCGTCGTACTCGGCGCCGGGGCGCATGGCGCGCACGTCCGTCAGGCGCTGGCCGATCTCCCACTCGAGCAGGATCACCAGCGCCAGGCTCTTGCGCCCGTGCTCGCGGCAGGCCTTGACGTAGAAGTCCACGTCCTCCTGCTCCCATATCGTGACCAGCGACTCCGAACCCTTGATGCGGATGCCGTCGCAGGGGTTGTCCTGCCGCCAGCCGGCCGCGACCGCTTGATCCATGATCAGGCGCAGCGTCTTCTTCAGGTGCTGCTTGGTCGCCTGCTGGCCGGGGAACTGGCCGAGCAGATCCTCCACGTCCGAGCGCGTGATCGTCGTGGGGTCCGGGTCGTTCGTGACCTCCGACCAGCGCAGGGTGTGGTTGATGTAGGTCTTGTAGTGGGCGACCGACTTGGGCCGCAGGTCGGCGTAGGCGCTCGACTGCTGCCAGAGCCGGATCAGCTTGGTCAGGGTCCGCTTGTTGGCCGACTCCTCGACCGCGCGCCCGTCGCGTTGACGGATCAGCTTGACGTACAGGTCGGCGGCGTCGCGCTGGATGGCGGCGATCTCGTGCCCGTCGTCTAGGTCGCCGCGGCGCCGCGAGTCACTCAGGGGGAGCGGAATGGCCGGCGACCAGCCGGAGGGGCGGAGGCGGGGCGGCACCTCGAACAGCACGCGGAACGTCCCGTCCGCTCGGGGGCGCACGGTGACATACTTTCCGAGCTCGAGCTTGACGGAAGGCATCCGGGTCGATCTTCCATTGGCTGGTGGCCGGTTCATCATGCTTCCTCCCCAGGGCTTTGAGAACCTCGTCTCGGTCAAACAGGCTTTGGCGTCCGCGATCGACGCGGGCAGGCATCCGGCCGGCCGCGATGCGCCGGCGAAGCGTCTCCTCGCCAAACCCGGCCAGGTCGCAGACCTGTCGGGTTGTCAGTCGCATCGGCAGGTCGCCCCTGCTCATCCCCTACCCCTTGTCTGAGAGGGCTTGGCGGGTGGCTTCAAGGCCACGGCTGTTATCCGTCATCCATTCGAGATCGGAGAGCGCGACGCCTCGGTTAAGCGCCTCGTTCATCTGGGCTGGCGAAAGGTCAGTAGCCCGCAGGTTGTGCGTCGTCGTCAGGTCGTGATCGGCGACTTTCAGCGCCCTCTCTAGTTCCTCTATGCGAGAGGCGAGGCGGGTGATCTCGGCTGCGGCTTCCGGGCCATCCGGGTTGATCAGGTGAGCCTCGGCGCCATAGTCGTCCGCGTCGCAAGGAAGGCTGATCGCGCCGTAAGGCTCGTGCCAGTCCTCGCGGGTGTGTCGCTCACGGACCAGTCTCTCAACCAGTGTCTTGGTCATTGGTCGGTTTCCTTGTTCGTCCCGGAGTTGCCTGCGTGTGGCCCTTCATGGGCGCCAGGGTGAGGGGGGCGAGCGATCCAGAGTTGCGTCATCGGCGAAAGGTGAGGAGCCATCTCGACGCACTTCGCCAGACCACGCCTCCAAAGTGCTAAAGCTGTAGAATACTGATTGCAGACTTCGATCAGCGCGCTTGGGCCGTCGGCCAAGCGAAAGATAGCGAGCGCAGACTCCTGATCTATGCTAAGGGGCCTCCCGGTGAGGGGCTGGAAGGTAAACACGTCCGGCCCCGGCATGGGCCTCAGCCTCGCGCACTGACCCATGCCGACACAGGGGCGACACCAGACGTGCGCCGGATCGTTGCCGACTGCGCACTGCAGCTTGACGCCGCCCTCTGTGGCGCGCCCATGAAGCGCGCCCGCTGGGCTACTCCGGGATGCCTTCTGATCTTCCATCTACCCCTCCACCGTAGAGGCTGGGGCGTCGGGCAGGGGTATCCAGTGGGTGGGTTCGCCAATCTGGTCGCCGACAAAGCCCCGCGTCAGGGACCACCGGCATACGGCGTAGTCTCCGGGGTGAACGCCTTGGCGTTCAAATCCCAAAAACGGGCTCCCGTCCTTCGGAGCCGTCTCGATAGGTTGCCACCCAGCCGGAACCCCGCCACCTCCGAGAAGGGAGAGGATGGCGTCGGCGGCTACACCTTCACGAATAGCAACTTGAACAGCGTCAGCGTGCGGGTTGCGACTGGCCCAATACATCGCCTCGAAAACGATCCTCGCCACCCCCTCCCTATCGGGGACCACTGAGGGGCGGGTGTTCCAGGCTGTGAGGGCTTCGGCGAACGCACTGACGTCGGCGATGTAGGCTCCGTTGCGGCCCCGCCGCGTGTTTCGCTCGATGAACGCAACCAGCTTCTCTGTCTCTGTCACGGTGTGGGGTCCTTGGTGATGGCGGCGCGGAGGGCTTCTGTTATCCGCGCGGTGCTTTGATCGCTGTCACTGTCGTGCGAGACGGCCACAAGGCCTCGCTCGATGGCGAGATTGAACGTGTCGGTCGGGGCGAAGTCGTCGCAGAAAACATTGAGCGGATTGCCCGGATAGTCGCTGGCGTCCACTACGCCTCCGGCCGCATCGAAATTCGAAGGAGCCGGCGGACCCTCTCTCTTGCCTCTAGTTCCTTGGTCATGGCGTCTTCCTTGCCGTCCTCCCAATAGGCGGCAAAGGTGACATACCGTCACACTATGTCAAGAGCGAAGCGTCACGCTGTGTCACAACGTGCTTTTGCCTACAGCCAGGCCATGGGGGCGAGAATCATGAGCAGCAGAAGCAGGGCGATCCCGCGGTAGATCCACATGCGGCGCTGAAACGGGGTCATTCGCCGGCCGCCTTGCCGCCGATCAGGACGCGCAGCAGTTGGACGGCCTGCTTGCGTTGCGGCGCCGACAGGCCGTCGTAGATCGACCATAGCCCGTCCGGGTCGGTCGGGTTGCGCATGATCAGGTCAGCCGGCGAGCAGCGTAGTTCCTCTGCCGCGCGCTCAAGGAACGGCTGGTCATACCGCCGGCGACCCGTCTCGATCATGGAAATGTACGATCGTTCGAGCCCGATGCGCTCGCTGAATTGCTCCTGGGTCAGCCCGCGGTGCTTGCGCCACTCCCTGATGAAGTGTCGCGGGCGCTCCGGCTTCAGCCTGTTGGTCATGGTCAGGTCCCCCCTTGAGAGCCTACCACGACACGACGCCACAGTGTGTGACTGATTGCCACAAGATACCCCCTTGACGCGAATGTGGCACATGGTCACTCTGACCATCAGACACATCCAAGGGGCGGCGATGAAGCTTCAACAATACATGACCGACAAGGGCATCAAGGACAAGGCGGCGGCTGCCGAGCTTGGCATTGACCGGCCGTATGTCTCGACGATTCGCCGCGGCCTGCGCGAGCCGTCCCTGCGGCTGGCCTGCCACATCGAGAAGTGGTCCGGCGGCCTTGTGACGCCGCGCGAACTGCTGACGGCGGACTGATCACATGGTCCGGGGGGCGGCTCAGAGGACGGCAGGCAAGCGGGAAACCGACTTCCAGGCGCTGCATGTGCCCGTGCCGCCGTCCGTCAATTCGCTCTACCGGAACCTGCCGGGGCGCGGGCGGGTGAAGACCAAGGACTACAGCGCGTGGTTCGCCAACGCCCGCAACGCGGTCCGGCTGCAAAAGCCCGGAGTCGTGCGCGGCGCTGTCGTGATCGTCCTGTGCGTCGATCGTCAGGGCGTCGGCTCCGATCTGGATAACCGCGTCAAGGCGCTGTTCGACCTGATCGTGAAGATCGGCGTGATCGAGGACGACTCCAAGGTTCTGGCCTTCTGCACAGCCTGGGCCCCGAAAACACCCGAGAACATCGTCCGCCTCGCCATCATGCGGGCCTGCGACTTCTCCGTGAAATACCGGCTGCACGCTGACGGCGCGAGCGGCGGCTGGTTCCTTGACGCGCCGAACGAAGGGGAAGGCTGACGTGGCCATTTCGATTGCAAGTCTCAGGAAAGTGAAGGTGGATCAGCCGCCTCGCGTCCTGATCTACGGACCCCCGAAGATGGGGAAGACAACCCTGGCGTCCGAGTTCCCGGCGCCCGTGTTCCTGCAAACCGAGCAGGGGGAAAGCGGCGGCCTCGAGCTCGACTCGTTCGGCCACCTGCAAACCTACGCGGAAGTCGACGAGGCGCTGATCTCGCTGTTCAACGAGACGCACGCCTTCGCGACGCTCGTGGTCGACAGTCTGTCGGAGCTTGAGAAGCTGATCATCGCCGAGGCGTGCAAGCGCAACGGCTGGAAGAACATCGAGCAGCCTGGCTACGGCAAGGGCTACGTCGCCGCCGACGCCATCTGGCAGGAGTTCCTGACCGCGATCAACATGCTGCGCAGTCAGCGCGGCATGGCCGTGGTCCTGATCGCTCACGCCAGCATCGAGCGGTTCGACGATCCGCAGACGCAGTCCTACAGCCGCTATGACATCGACCTGCACAAGAACGTCCGGGCGCTGATGCAGCGCGAGGTCGACGCTATCCTGCTGGTCAAGCAGGACGTCTCGCTCCTCAAGGAGAAGACCAGCTTCGGCGGCGAGCGCGCCATCGGCACCGGCGCCGCGCGCTGGATCTACTGCGAGGGCTCGCCCGCCTACACGGCCGGCAACCGCTACAACATGCCCGACAAGCTGTTGTTCCAACCGGGCAAGGGCTTCGCCGCCCTGGCCCCCTACTTCCCGCAACCGGCCGCCGGCGAGACCGCCCCGGCCAAGAAAGAGGAGGCGGCCTGATGGCTGACCTTGGAACCAACTTCGACCCCGCTTCGGCGCCGCCGAGCGACCGCGACTTCGACCTGATCCCCAACGGCTGGCAACCGGCGCAGGCCATCGAGTCCGACGTCTCGCCGACCAAGGACGGGACCGGCACGATCGTCTCGTTCACCTTCGAGATCCTGTCCGGCCAGTACGAGCGCCGGCGCATCTGGAAGCGGATGAACGTGCAGAACAAGTCGGCCGAGGCGCAGGCCATCGGACAGCGCGAGCTTGCCGACCTGTGCCGGGCGCTCGGCCTGCCGTCCATGGCCAACACCGAGCAGGCGCACGGCAAGCCGCTGATGATCCGCGTCGGCGTCGAGAAGGGCAAGGACGGCTACGAGGACAAGAACACCGTCAAGGCGTTCAAGCCCTTCGAGCAGGCCGGGTTCGGAGGCGTGTTCGCGCATGTCGCCGCGTCGGCTGGCGGCCCCGGCGCTGCTGCGACGGCCCGACCCTGGGGCAGCCGCTAGCCCTGCTTCCCCGGCGGGCCTGACTTCCAACGGCCTCGCCCGCCGGGGCTCCCATCCAACGCTCTGTCAAGAGCATCGCACGAGGACCGTGACGATGAACGCTACCGCCTTGTCTGGCAACCAACCAGCCAACGAGACTCACTACGACGGCCAAGCCGCTGATTTAGGCTTCTGCGAAGACCTGATCAGCGGCATCGAAGAAGCCGAGGCCGCGTTCCGGCGTGGCAACCGCCCGGCCGGTGTCGCCGCCCTGGCCGCCGTCGACCGCATGCTGGCCGTCGCTGTCAAGCGGGTGGCCCATGGGTGAGCCCGTCTCCGATCTCCCGGCCATGAACGCCGCCGTCGATCGCTGGATCGAGGAGGCCAAGGTCCACGCGGACGGCCCGTTCCACCTGCGGCGCCGCTCGCTGTGGCTGGACGACATGCTCAAGAAGCTGGCGAACGCCGTCGACCGAGACATGGAGCCCCCGCCCCCGCTGCGCGGCGTGACCGTGTCCGACATTCACAGCGCGCAGGCCCGCCTGCTGGTGGCCGCGCGGGACATCGAGGAGGGCGCCCGTGGCTGACCTTCCCGAGATTGTCCCGCTGACCACGGCCGCCATCTGGTCGGGCTGGGAACGCGAACAGGACCGCAGCCGCCGCACCTACGTCGGCGCCAGCGTCCTGGGCGACGAGTGCGAGCGCAAGCTCTGGTACTCGTTCCGCTGGGCGCACGAGCCCGAGGTGTTCGACGGCCGCAAGCTGCGGCTGTTCAACACCGGCCACGTCGAGGAGGACCGGCTGATCGCCGACCTTCGGCGGGCCGGGATCGACGTGCTGGACCGTGACCCGCAGACCGGCGGCCAACTGGCCGTGACGTTCGCATGGGGCCACGGCGGCGGGCACATGGACGGCGTCGCCTACGGCGTGCCCGAGGCGCCCAAGACCGACCACGTCCTCGAAGCCAAGACGCACAATCACAAGTCCTTCACCGCCTTGAAGCGGCTGGGCGTCGCCGGCCACAAGCCCGTCCACATGGCGCAGATGCAAGTCTACATGCACCTGCACGGCACGACCCGCGCGCTCTACCTGGCCGTCAACAAGAACGACGACGAAATCTATACCGAGCGCGTCGAGTACGATCCGGCGCTGTCCCTGTCGCTCATGGTCAAGGCCGAGCGGATCATCGCCTCGCCCGTGCCGCCGACCAAGGCGCACGAGGACCCCGAGTCCAAGATGGCGTGGGGCTGTCAGTTCTGCCCGGCCCTGTCGCTCTGCCACCTGGGCGCCATGCCGCTGCGAAGCTGCAGAACCTGCCTGCACGCAACGCCGGAGCAGGACGGTGACGGCCGCTGGTCCTGCGACCGCCACAAGCGCGACCTGTCTCGCGAGGACCAAGAGGCCGGCTGTCCCAACCACCTGTTCATCCCCGCCCTCATTCCCGGCGAGCAGGACGACGCCGACGAGGCGGGCGAGTGGGTGTCCTACCGCATGGCCGACGGCTCCGTCTGGCGGGATGGGGGTGGGGCGTGAGGGTGCTTGTAGCCTGCGAATTCAGCGGCACGGTGCGCGACGCATTCCTCGCCCGCGGACACGACGCATGGTCATGCGACCTGTTGCCCGACGAGAAGGGCAGCAACCGCCACATTCGAGGCGACGCACGGGCGATCCTGAATGACGGTTGGGACCTGCTCATGGTCGCTCACCCGCCTTGCACCCGCCTCTGCAACAGCGGCGTCCGGTGGCTGTCCACGCCGCCGCCGGGGCGCACGACGGAGAGCATGCGGGCCGAACTTGAGGACGGCGCGGCTCTGTTCTCCGACTTCTGGAACGCACCGATTGAGCGCGTCGCTGTCGAAAACCCGGTCATGCACAGGCACGCCAAGGCGCTGATCAGGAACTACGCCGAGCCGGCGCAGAGCATCCAGCCTTGGCAGTTCGGCCACGGCGAGACGAAGCGGACGTGCCTCTGGCTGAAGAACCTTCCGCCGCTGGCGCCCACGAACGTCGTCGCCGGCCGTGAGCAGCGGGTCCACCGTATGCCGCCGGGGCCGAACCGCTGGGCGGAGCGTTCGCGCTTCTTCCCCGGCATCGCCGCGGCGATGGCCGAGCAATGGGGCGGCTGGGCGATGGGGCGGGCCGCATGATCCAGCTTCGCCCGTATCAGGCCGCGGCCGTCGACGCCGTCATGGACTACTGGCGTGAGGGGGGCGGAAACCCCCTCGTGGACCTCGCCACCGGACTCGGGAAAAGCGTCGTCATCGCGTCGATGATCCGCGACCTGGTGACGACGTACCCCGACATGCGAGTCCTGGTCCTGGTTCACGTTCGGGAGCTCGTCTCTCAGGACTTCACCGCCCTGATCCGTCTGTGGCCCGACGCGCCGGCCGGCATCTACAGCGCCGGGCTGGGCCGCCGGGACACACACCACCGCATCACCTTCGCTGGCATTCAGAGCGTCTACAAGAAAGCCCGTGAACTGGGCCCGCGCGACCTGGTCCTGATCGACGAGGCGCACCTTGTCCCCAACGGCGGCGAGGGAATGTACCAGCGCCTGCTCACGGACCTGCGCGAGATGCGGCCGGACCTGCGCGTCGCCGGCTTCTCGGCCACGCCGTACCGCCTCGATAGCGGGCGGCTGGACAAGGGCGACGGGCGGCTGTTCGACAAGGTCGTCTACAGCTACGGGGTCGGCGCCGGGATCGACGACGGCTGGCTGTCGCCGCTGATCTCCAAGCGGGCGGCGAGCGAGATCGACGTGGCCGGCGTCGCCCGGCGGGGTGGCGAGTTCGCACCCGGCGCGCTCGAGGCGGCGGCGGACACGGAGGCGCTGACGCGCGCGGCCGTCGAGGAGATGATGGCGTTCGGGCAGGGGCGCCGGTCCTGGCTGGTGTTCTGCGCCGGGGTCAAGCACGCACACCACGTCGCCGAGGCGCTGAACCGCGCCGGCATCCCGGCCGCCTGCATCACGGGCGACACGGAAGCCAGCACGCGCGACCACCTGATCCGTGAGTTCAAGGCCGGGCGGCTGCGGGCGCTTTCTAACGCAAACGTTTTGACCGTTGGGTTCGATGCTCCGACGATCGACATGATCGTCATGCTGCGACCGACTCTGTCGACCGGGCTGTTCGTCCAGATGGTCGGGCGAGGCACGCGCCTGGCGGACGGCAAGGCCGACTGCCTGATCCTCGACTTCGCGGGCAACTGCCGCCGGCACGGCCCGGTCGATGCCATCGAGGTCGAGAGCAAGCGCAAGAAGGCGCCGGCGGAGGAGGGCGCGGTCAAGCCGGAGACGGTGCGGGCCAAGGAGTGCCCCAACTGCCAGTCCATGGCGGGCCTGTCCGCGCGACTGTGCAAGGTGTGCGGGCACGAGTGGCCGGCGCTGGCCGAGCACGAGGCGGAGGCCGACGACGCGCCGATCCTGAGCCGCGAGGTGAAGGCGGAGTCGAACGATCACCCTGTCGTCGGCTGGACGCCGCGCCGGCACGAGAAGTTCGCCGCGCCGCCGTCGCTCCGGGTCGAGTACCTGGCCGGGCTCCTGTCCGTGTCGGAGTGGGTGGCGCTCGAGCATGGCGGCTACCCGCGGCAGAAGGCGGGCGAGTGGTGGCGCCGACATGGCGGCGACCTGCCCGTGCCCGCGACCGTCGACGACGCCATCGTGCGTTTCGGCGAGCTAACCCGTCCGTCTCACATCATCACCCGCCGGAACGGCAAGTGGCACGAGATCACCGGCCGCCGGTTCGGCGCGGCCCAGCAGGAGGAAGCGGCGTGACCCCGGCGCGAGAACACGAACTGCTCGAGCGGATTGACCAGCTGAAGCACGACAACTGGCTGCTCGAACGCGAGCTCGGCGCGGTCAAGGAGGCGGACAAGGTGCGCCGGTTCCGCGACGCCCTCGCCCTGACACCCAGCGCGGCCACGGTGCTGACGTCCCTGCACGCCCTGCGCGGCAAGACGCTCAGTCGCGAGCGGATTCTGGCCATGCTGTACCCGAACGGCGACGAACCGGACGCGGGCAAGGTGCTGGACGTCTTTGTCTGGAGCATCCGCAAGGCGATCGGCAAGGACGGCGTCGGCGTCACCTGGGGCGTCGGCTGGTTCCTGACCGAGTCCGGGCTGGCCGAGTGCGATCGCATCGCCGCGCTCGCGCACGTCCCGCCGCGACTGACCACGCGCCACGGCCGCCGGGAGGTGAGCGCATGAGCAACCAGCACACCGCCGGCTGGACCGACGAGAGGGTGGAGGCGCTGCGCAAGCTGTGGGCAGACGGCAAGAGCGCCGCTCAAGTGGCCTCGGCCATCGGCGGCGGCGTCACCCGCTGCGCGGTCATAGGCAAGATCCACCGCATCGGCATCGCCAACCGCAGCTTCGCAGCCGTCCCCGAGAACGCCCCGCCCCCGCGCCGATCCGCCTTCGCTCTGGCCGAGTTCGACCCCGTGATCGCCCGAGTCGTGGCCTCATGGACGGACGAGATCAGCAAGATGAACACAAGCAACGAACAAGATGGGGCGCAAGATGACTGATGCCACGCCAGTATTCAAACTCGACGCCGCGTGCGTCCGCGCCGGCGGAGATCGCGGCGGCGCCTACCTCGACGCCATCGGCATCACCGATCTGGCCAAGCTGAACCCCGCCCAGTGGGAGAAGTTCTGCGGCCTGGTCGTGGCCGCTGCCTTCCACAAGGCCATGGACGGCTGGATCGACACCATCGGCTGCAACACCAGCGACGAGGCGCCGTTCTGATGAACCCCGCCACCGCCGGCCAGCCGCCCGGCCCGTCGCCGTTCGCTCAGGCCGCGCCAACGCTGCTTGAGCTCGGGTACGCGCCCATACCTTTGCGACCACGCGACAAGGCGCCGGGCACGCGCACGCAGGGGCACCTGTGGAAGCTGATGACCGACTGGCCGCGGTTCCGCGATCGCCTGCCGTCCGTGTTCGAGATGCGGGCGTGGGCGGCGTGGGACGAGGCCAACGTCGGCATCGTGCTCGGCACCGCCATCGGCCAGCACCGCCTGATCGCCGTCGACATCGACTCCTCCGACCATGACGAGGTCGATCAGATCCGCCGGGCATGCCCGTCCTCGCCCATGATCAAGGTCGGGGCCAAGGGGATGACGCTGTTCTACCGGGCGCCGCCGGAGATCAAGAGCCGGGGCTACAACCTCGAGAACAAGCGGCGCGTTGTGGACCTGCTCACCGGCAACCAGACCCGCCAGACCGTCATGCCCCCGTCGATCCACCCCTACGGCCCGACCTACCGCTGGATCAGCGGCCCGGTCGCCGCCGAGGAACTTCCGCTGTTCGACGAAACCTGCCTGGACCGGCTGCACGACACGCTCGAGAGCATGGGCTGGGGCGGGGAGGTGGCGGAGCATGCGCGCGAGACGCGCCGGCCGTCGTCCGACGTTCACGACGACGATCCTAACCTGTGGCGGGAGACCAACGATGCGGCTCTGGCGAACCTGGACGCATGGGTTCCGGCTCTTGATCTGTATGGCCTACGTTCTACGCGACGTGGCGGCTACGAGGCGGTAGCAACCTGGCGCCCTAGTGGCTCCGGCCAGCCGCTCGAGAAGCGCAAGCTGAACCTGCAAATGCACCCGGACGGCATCCGCGACTTCGGCGCCGACGTTGCCTACACCGCGCTCGACCTGCTGTGCGCCGCCAACAACTGGACCCTCGACGACGCCTTCGCCTGGCTGCGCGAGAAGCTGGGGCTCAACGACTCCGCCTTCACCGTGCCCGCGCCCCCGCCGCGCATGGTCGTCGAGACGGCCAGCGGCGATCTGGTCGAGGAGGCGACCGGAAAGTCCGTAACCCCGAGTCCCCCGGCTTCGCACGAGATCCCCGCGCACCTGCTGGCCGCGCCCGGACTCGTGGGCGAGATCGCCCGGTGGATCGTGGACTCGTCATCGCGGCCGCAACCTGGCCTCGCCCTCGGCGCCGCACTGGCCATCGTCGGAACCGCGGCCGGCCGCAAGTACGCGGGCCCGACGCGCTCGGGCACGCACCTCTATGTCCTTGGCCTCGCGCGCACGGGCGCCGGCAAGGATCACGCGTTGAACCAGATCAACCGCGTCCTGAACGCCGCGGGCATGGCCGCGCACATAGGGCCTTCGCAGTTCATGTCCCTGTCGGCCGTCGTTCGCCGGCTGGACCGGGCGCCGTTGACGTGCTGCGCGATGGATGAGTTCGGCGCCTACCTGTCGCGCGTCAACAACCGCAAGGCCTCGCCCCATGAGCGCGGCGTGTCGCAGGTTCTGCGCGAGGCATGGGGGCGGTCGTTTCAGACCATGACGACTCCCGAATGGGCGGGCGAGCCCGCGCGCACGATCCATGCGCCGGCCCTGTCGCTGTATGGCGTGTCGACGCACGAGGAATTCTACGCCGCGCTGCAGGGCGCCGACATGCACAACGGATTCCTGAATCGCTTCCTTGTCCTGTCGACGCAGAATCGCCCGGCATCGGCTGAACCGGTCGCCGATCCTTTCGACGTTCCCGAGTCCATCGAGTCGCAAATGCGGGCCATCTACACCAAGGGCGGGCCCCTCATGATCGCGAGCTGTCATAGCGGCGCCGCGGAAAAGCCGGCCGTGACCGTGCCCTGGCATAGCGAAGCGGCTAGGCAAGCATGGCTCGCCTTCGATCGCGACATTGAACGGCGCACGGATGAGACTCCGCTGTTGTCGCGAAGTGTCGAGATGGCGCTGCGCATCGCGACGATTCTGGCCATCGGCCGTAACTCCGAGTCCCCCGCCGTATCGCTCGAGGACTTCACGTTCGCGCGTGACCTGGCCATGTGGTCGGGCGAGCGCATGATCGCCGAGACGGCGCTTTACGTCGCCGAGACGGACGCGCAGGCGTCGTCGCAGCTTGTGCTGCGCATCATCGCCCGTCGCGGCCGCATCAGCGCGCGCGACCTGTCGCGGGCGACGCAACGGCTGAATCAGCGCGAACGGCGTGACGTCCTGGCCGGGCTTGTCGAGGCGGGACTCGTGGATCACTTGCGGGTGCAATCCTCGACTGGCCAGATTGCCAGTGTCTACGCCATGGCCAGCGACGGGGGAGCGGATCCGGCGGGACCGTAACCCCGAGTCCCCCGGCTCCAAACACGCCAACGCCCCCCGCCGGCATGGCCAGCAGGGGGCGACAGGGGCCCGGATGGGCGGCGCCACGCCTACACGCGCAGCGGCATGAGCACGACAAGGCGCCGCGCGTCATCTGCGCAGGACACGCGACAGGGATGCGAGGGGGCGACGCTATCCAGGGTGACGGACGGGCCCGTCAAGCTGGCCAGCGCGTCGCGCACGTAGGACGCATTGAGTCCCCATTCCAGCGACTCGGGCGCAACCGGCGCCGGCTCGCCTTTCTTTCCGTGCGCCTTGCCCCATGCCTTCGCGTCCGCCTTGACGTCAAGAGTCGCGGCCGCCTTCCCGCCATCCGTGTTACGCGCCTCCAAGGCGAGGGAGCCGGCCGCGTGGTTAAGTGTGAACCTGACCGCGCGCGAGTCCGTGTCGCAGATCGTCGCGACGTTCGCCACGGCCGACGCCAGGCCTGCACGGTCGGCCGTCATCGTGTAGGCGTGCGACGTAGGGATGACTCGCATGTAGTCGGGAAACGATCCGTCGATGAGGCGCGACGTCAGGCGCACCGGTCCGGCCGTCGCAGTCACATACTTCGCATTGCCCGTCATCGTCAGCCCGGCGCCGTCGCCACCCATGGCCAAAATCGCCTTGACCGTATCGCGAGGGATGATGATGCCCCCGACGGGGGATTCCGCGATCAGGGCGCCCGGCTTGGCGTCTAGCGGCTCGCCTTCCCAACGGTGAAGCCTGTGGCCATCCGTGGCCACGACGTGAAGCCTGTGGGCGCCGTTGACGGCCGGCCGCGCCAGGTAGGCGCCGTTCAGATAGAAGCGCGTTTCTTCCGCGCTCATGGCTGGCGAGACAAAGCGCAAGGCCTCGACGATCTCGGCGCCGTCGAGCTCGAGCGGGTAGAGCTCGCCCGTTTCCAGCGTCGGGAAGTCGGCGGGATTGCAGATCGTCATGACATGTTGAACGGCGCCGATGATCACGCGCACGCCGGCCGGTGCGTCATCGTATCGCAGCTTTACCGCCTCGCCCTTGCCCGCCTTGGCGACCATGGCCAGCAAGTCGCGCACATTCACGCAGGCTTGCCAGTCGCCAATTCCGGGCGCCGTAACGTCGATGGCCAAGGCCTTGTCCAGATCGGAGCACGTCAGAGTCAGGACGTCGCCGGCCGCTTGCATCAGGACGGTTGACAGGATCGGAATGGTCGAGCGGGCGGGGGAGACCTTGGCCAGCATGCGCAGGGCGCTGGCCAGGCTGCCGGCCGTCATGTCGAAGTGACCGGCCGTCGCCTTGACCGCGCGCGGCTTTGCGGCCGGCTTGACGGGTTCCGGCAGGGGCTGCGCAGGCGCGGCCGTGGCCAGGGTGGCGCGGCTCGCACTGGACTCAAGCTCTTGACGCAAGGCCTTGGCCAGCGCGTGGCAGGCTTCGCGCCAGTCGCGGCGCATATGGGACTCGCATGCCGTAGCGTACATGGCCAGGGCGAATTCGGCGGGATTCGGTTGATCGTTCATCGGTCGGACTCCTTGTCAGGGTTCCGGGCGTGGCGCCCGCGACAGGGGACACCGGCGCTAACACCGGGCCCCTCTCGCGGGCGTCATTCCTTTTCGGCCGTGATATCGAGCGAGGCGCGGCGTTCCGAACGGCCGCCATAGGTGCGCGCGATCGTGAAACGCCATCCGGGGAATCTGTCGCGAAGGTAGGCGAGGACTCCCGCGCTGATCTTGTCGCCATATCCGACCTGGCAGCGCCGCGGCGCGCGGTATCCCAAGGCAGGGATATCGAACAGTGCAATCGGATTCCCGTTGACGTCGTGCGACCAGTCGAACACGCCAGCGCCGAACACGGCCGGCGGCTCCTCGCGATACACGCCAGTCACGCGGTTGCGGCGCCCGGCTTTCATATCGGCCGCCATTTCGGCGACCTGTTCGGCGTAGTGCGCGGCGATATCCGCAACAGCGTCGCGCCGATCCTGCACGCGGAACGGGCCGAACGAGTCGGGATACGGCGTGGCGTGCTCGGTCGTGTATTGGCGCGCGCCGGCGTCTGCGACACGTTGCCATGCCTTCGCGGCTTTGGTTTCGTCATAGGTTCCGGCCGCGATCTTGCGGGCGAGTCCGATGATCACGGGAACGGCGTGACCGTAGTAGACTTCGCGGAAATTGACGGTCGACAGCGCGAGCTCGCGCGCAGTCTCATTGCATGGCGTGGCCATCGGATCAGACTCCGTATGTGGGGTTGAGAAGGGCGGCGACGACGACAAGCGCGAAGCCTAGAGCGGCGAAGGCCGCGAAGATCAGGACCGCCTCGCCCAGCAGGTGCAGGACGGTCACGGTGCGGACGGGGGGGCGGGTCATCGGCTCGCGCCCCACAGCACGGCGACGATGATCGCCACGGCGCCAAGCATGGCGAAACCGTAGAGCGCGGGCGCCAGTGCGGCCGTGCCGATCCACAGCGCGGCGCCGGCGATGGCCAGCGACAGAGCCGGGCGGGCTTTCAGAAAGGTCATCTTCGAGTCTCCCTCGCGGTCCCGTTGACCGCCTAGGCGTCACCATTAGTCACACCTTCCCATTGTGTCAACAGGTCACATTCGCGGCCGCGGATCAGCCTGGCCAGCCATGGCGGCGCCCGCGCCTACGCGCGAGAGGGTGCGAGAACTGGCAAGATCAGGGGCGTCAAGGCGTCACTAGAGAGGGGGGCCTGTCAGTGACGCCTTGGGGCGAGATTAAGTGCGGCGTTAACTAAGTGGCCAAGGCGTCACTGACGCCTAAAAAATAGGCAAAATGAAACCCTTACGCCATAAGGGGAAAACAGGGCGTCACTGGCGTCACTAGAGTCTAATATACCCCCAAAAAGGTAATATTCCATTGTAGGGTTCATTCTACCCCTGACGTCAGTGACGGGTTGAAATCGGGCCCGGTGAGATGGCTTGACCTGGCCAATGTCACCCAACGTCACGGCGTTAAACCGGCGTTGCATGTTGTCGCAGAGTCTCATGGTCACACATGGCGACGGGAGCGGCCGGCGTGATCAGCTACAGGGCAAGTCCAGCGAGTGAGTCCGACGTCGCCGAGTCGGCGCCCGTCTCCCCCCCGCCCGTCTACGTCGTCACCAACCGACTCGATATGGCCGGCGCCCTGGCAGAGATCAGGCGGGCCCGCGGCATGACATGCGAACAGCTGGACGCACATGCCGGGTTCTCCGACCGCTACACGGCGAAGCTGGAACACGGCGACAAGCCATCCGGTCGCAAGGCGCTTCACCTCTCGGCGATGGGCGAGGTGTGGATTCAGGCCTTGGGATATCGCCTGGTTCTCGCGCCTGTCGAAGTCGCTGATCAGATGCGGGTGACGGCGTGACGTTTGGCGTGCTGGACATGACGACAAGGGATGGCCAGCCGATCCGCAAAGGCCGGATAAGCCCGGCGCTGCGATCCGCAATCATCCTGATCGTTCATGAGGCGTTGACCGTCGCCGAAGCTGCGAAACGCACGGGATATCAAACGGAGTCGCTGGCCAAGGCGCTGTTGAAGCCGCACGTCCGTCATGAGCGGGAACGTGTAAAGCGCGCGTGGATGGCCTCGCAGACCGAGAAAGCCTGGCATACGGTCGCCGATCTGGCCACGAACGCGGCATCCGAGGACGTCCGACTCAAGGCCTCGCGCACCTTCCTTGACGCTGCGGGCGAGCTCACACCGGACGCCAAGGGGCAGGCCGGACCGTCGCAGTTGATCCAGATCATCACGCGAGCCGTCGATATCGCCGGGCAACCGCTAGACCAGCGGCTGCCCGGCGTCATCGAAGCCCCATCCTACAAGGTGATAGACGCCAAGCCGTCAGACTCGGGTGAAGTATGACGGGCTTCCCTAGTGCCATGCCGATGAACGGGAGCCGTTTGGCGAGGGGCCATTTGCCAGGGGCGCCCGGTCAAGGGGCGTCGACCCTCCCCCCCATGCTGGCCGGCCGTGATCGGGAGGGGGCGGGGGGTAAAATCGGCGCTGCGAGTCCCCGCGTAGGTGTCCCGCCCACAAATTTTCCGACCGATACCCCGTCACAAATAGCGACACGGAACCCGACCATGACCAAAGACCTTCCCGAGACCATTACCTCGCTGAGTGATGGGGCCTTCTATCTGCTGTCGGCCACGATCGCCCGGCTGGACGAGGCCGAGTCCGCGTTGGCCGGACTGAACGACCGCCTGTTTGCGGAGGCGTCCATCACGCCTTCTGGCGAGACCGAGCCGAAGGACGTGCTGCCGCTCGGCGTGGCCAACAACCTCCTCTACCAGCTGGGTCGCCAGTTTCGGCGCGCGGACCGCCTGGCCGCACTTGCCCGCTCTCTGAGCGCGAGGATCTGACCCATGACCGGAGCGCAACTCCAAGCCGCACGCCTGGACGCCAAGGCCAAGGCCAACGCCGCCTTCTACGCTGGCGTCCGGCCCCACACCAACGCCACGACCCGCCGGGCGGCCCTTCGCCGCGGCCGACGCGCCGACGACAGCGCCATGGTCAAGCGCGGCAAGTTCGGCTGGCGGGCCAAGGCCCGCTTTGCTGGATCATCGGCCATCAAGGTCGACCGCCACATCATCCGCCGCCATGTCATCGGCACCCTCGTTATCAAGCTGCACGCTACCAAGGGCTGGCGTCTGGAAAGGGCCTGACCCATGACCTCCGAGACCAACATCACCTACACCAGTACCAAGCCCGCCTGGGCCTTCTTCTTGGACGCCGGCTTCTGGCTCGGCGCCGGCCTGACCTTTGGCGCCTTCGTCACGATCGGCGTTCTCAGCATGATCGAGGACGCGGTCGGCTGGCTGTTCGGGGTGCTGTCATGACCCGCCCACTGACCGAGGACGACCTGCTGGAGTTCAAGCGCCTGGTGCGCTGGCTGACGGGCGTGACGCTGACGCAGGTGGATGCGGCCAGGGAGCTCGCGGCGATCGAGGCCCGCTACACCGCGCCGGACCCTGAGCTCTCGCCTGCTCCCGACGTGATCCGGTGGACTGGCGGCAAGAACCCCGTGCCGGGCAAGAACGTGCAGGTGGAGCTATGGGGTGGCGACATCAGCATCCGCAATCGCTCCGAAGATCTGCGCTGGAATCACACGACCGCGCGCACTGGCGACATCGTGGCCTACCGGGTGGTCGAATGACCGGCGGCTTCATCCTGTCCGTGGCCCTGATCCTGCTGGCGATCACGGCCGTTCTGGTTCTGAAGCCTCCGAGGTGGCCATGACGCACCCGCGGCACACCCGGCACCGTCGATCCAGGTGCTCGATGGCAGCGTCGCCGGCCGGCCCGGTTCTGGCCAGCATGGCGAGGGCTTTGCTGGTTTGCCGGCGGCAGGCGTGTGTGGCGGTTGCTGACGACTGCGCGGCCCGGACGAGGGCGGCTGTGGCCAGGAACGCGGCGATCATCTCGATCTTCATGCCGGCATCACACGGCAGAGCCCGCCCGCTGGCAAATACCCAATATGGTGAATGCCTGCGACATCCCGCCGCACCTGTGCGGGTGGCCGCCTGATGCAGCGCCGCTCGATCACTCCGAAGCTGACGGCTCTGGGCGCGAAGGTGGCGAAGCTGGCGGGTGGCCGCTTGCTGGTTTCCACGCCCGAGGCGGCGACTGTGTTCCGCGAGGACGGGACCAAGGACCCGGTGCAGCCTGTGCGTAGCGACCCTGAACCTGACACCGGAAAGACCTGACCATGGACCTGCTCACCCTCCTGACGACCGCCTACGTCACCTTCGGCGCCGGCCTCGTGGTGGGCGTGTACCTGGCCGACGATCCGAGGGACCGCCCGGAGGTCGAGGAGCAGGTCGCGATTGTGGCTGCGGTGCTGCTGACCTGGCCGCTGCTGCTTCTGTTTCAGGCCTACGCCACGTGGCGCAACCGATGATCACCCGCGTCCTCGCCATCGCTCTGGCCGTCTCGCTCTCGGCGAACGCCCTGCTCGGCTGGGGCTACTCCGAGTCCCTGAAGACCATCGGCGCCTATCAGGTGGCCGCTCGCAAGGACCGCGACGCCCTGGCCGCGGCCGCGGCGACCATCAAGCAGATCTCCGCCGACTCCGACCGGGCGTGGGGCGATCTGGAAGCGGCCTGCAAGACCAACGCGGCGGCGGCGATGAAGGCCGGCCGAACCATCGAGAGGATCGTCTATGCGCCCCGTGACCCTTCTGCTCCTCGTGGCCTCGTTGGGGCTGGCGAGTTGCGAGACGTTGTCGGCCAGTCTGCCGGCGCGCCCGTGCCCGCCGGACGTGAAGGCGGGGAGCTCCGGCCCTGAGCCGCGGGTGCCGGACGCTGCCGGGTTCCCGGCGCCGGCGACTGAAGACGAGCGCGTGGCCACGGCCTCGTACCTGACATGGCTGGCCGAGTTCTCGGCCTGGGGGCGCGAGGGCAACCGACGCGCGGACAAGAGCGCCGCATGGTGCCGGGAGATCGAGCAATGACCAGGGGTGCGCAGGTCTGCGAGGACGAGGTCCGTCGTGCGATCGAGGTGATTCACGAGTGCCTGGGGGAAGGCTTTCCGCCCAACCCCTCCTCGACAACCCGCGGCGCTGTTCGTGAGGCGGCCGAGCGCATGGGCATCAGTCGCCAGACGATGGAGAACCGGCTGGCGACGGGGGCGCGCAAGTACGGGCTCAAGTGGAACGAGGCCTTCTACCGGCCGAAAGCTGGCGCCCCGATCTTCGAGGTCGATAGCCTGCCGGATGACGGCGAGCCAAACGCGCGCGAGCTGATCGACCAGCTGAAGGTCCGGCACCTGAAGCGCAAGGCGTTTGACGACGCCGCAAAACTTCAGACCCTTCGCATCTCCATGCCCGGCCCCATAGCCGTCGCCTTCTTCGGCGACCCCCACATCGACGACCCTGGCTGCGCGTGGTCCGACCTCGAGCGCGACATCGCCACCTGCCGGGACACGCCGGGCATGATGGCGGTGAACATCGGCGACACAACGAATAACTGGGTCGGGCGGCTGATGGGCCTGTACGCCAATCAGGAGGTCACGAGCCGGCAGGCCCTGACCCTGATCGAGTGGGTGCTGACCGAGATCCCGTGGCTGGTGACGGTCGGCGGCAATCACGACACCTGGAACACGCAGAAGGGCGACGTGTCCGAGGTGATCCACCGGCTGAAGAAGCTGCCCGGCCTGTATGAAAACGTCGGCGCCCGGATGCGGGTGTGCCTGCCCGGTGGCGCGGAGTTCACGATGAACGTCCGCCACGACTTCCCCGGCGGTTCGCAATTCAACCCGGCTCACGCGCTCGTGCGTCAAACGCTGTTTGACCATCGCGATCACATCCTTGCGTGCGGGCACCGGCACACGAGCGGTTACATCCCAATCTGGCACAACGACCCGGCCCGGCTCTGCCACGGGTTCCGGGTCGGGACGTACAAGGACTTCGATCACTACGCCAAGGAGAAGGGGTTCAAGGAGTCCAACTGGGCGCGCTCCATGGCCGCCGTCATCGACCCTGACTATGCCGACGACCCCGTCCGCTACATCAAGCCGTTTTTCTCGCTCGAGGAGGCGGCCGAGTACCTGACGTGGCGGCGCGGCAAGTGGGACGCCGGCCGGAGCGCGGCGGCGTAACGCGCACCCGTGCGTTGAGCAACCGCGCTGTCTGGCCACCATTCGAGGCCATGTCGATCGTCAATTTCCCGCACCCGGATCCGAGCATGACGCAACCCCATACGCAGGGCGAGCGCGTCGCCACGCTCGAGGCGTGGTCCGCGCAGCACGAACAGCGGTGCGAGGAGCGGATGACGGACATGAAGGACTTGTTCGTCGAGGTGAAGTCCCGCATCGCCCGCCTCGAGCTTGCCATATGGGCCGCCCTGTTGGCCTTCGCCGGCTGGGCCGGGGTGCAGCTTTGGGCGACGGTCTCGTGATCGACTCGCAAGACCCCCTGCCGGAGTCCAAGTGGACCTGGCGGCGCCTGCTGGTCTTCGGCGTCACGGTGGCCTGCCTGCTGCTGATCGCAGCGTGCGTCGACCGCGTGCTGGCGAAAGACCTACCCGGTGTCATCTACGCGCTGCTCGGCATGATCGGGCTGCTGGCGACTTACTACCTGATCGCGCCTTCCGCCGAGCACATCGTCTCAACCGTGCAGGCGTGGCGCCACCGAAAGGACTCCGCGTGAGGGACAACTTCGAGCCATGCCTGCAAGTCGTGCTGAAGCACGAGGGCGGCTACGTCGACCACCCGAAGGATCCGGGCGGGGCTACGAACCTGGGCATAACGCTGAAGACCCTTCAGGCGTGGCGCCAGGGCCCGGTGTCCAAGCTGAACGTGCGCGACCTGACCGTTGTGGAGGCCTCCCGCATCTACCGCGCCTGGTACTGGCAGGCGGTGCAGGGCGACGTCCTGCCCCCCGGTGTTGACCTCATGGTGTTTGACCTGGCGGTAAACAGCGGCCCGCCCCGTGCGCGGCGCTACCTGCAACTGGCCGTGGGCGTGCCCGACGACGGCGTGATCGGCCCGCGCACGCTGGATGCGATTCACAAGGCCAAGCCGGGGCAGGTGATCGAGAAGATCCGCCGGCTGCGCAAGACCTTCTTCGAGCAGTTGCCGACCTTCAAGACCTTCGGCGAGGGCTGGATGAACCGGCTGCGCGACGTCAACGCCGTGGCCCTGCACATGGACGCCGCGGCGAATCCTGAAGGTTGACACCGGCCGCCGCCGATGTTTCAAATGGTGACGCTGAGGCGTTCTGGACATCCCGCACCGGGATGGGGCTAACCCGCAAGGAGGCCCAGCGCCAAAGCACCACCGGCAGGCTCGCCGCGGCCGTCAGCTTGGGACTGGGGTTTCTCGGTTGGGCTGGCGGCCGATCCTGTTTCCGCCCGCCTGTGCGTTGAGGCCAGCCCCCGCTGGCGGCGTTGTGGCGCCCATGGCACGCGGGAAAACCAGAGCGCAAGTTCAAGCGGCGGCGTCGGAGCCGCGACCGATCACGTTCGAGCCGGACGGCTGGACGCTGGATCGCTTCCTCCTCGACAACAGCGACGCGGCGATCATCCAGGGCCCTATCGGCTCGGGCAAGACGCGCGCGGCGATCATGCGCATGCTCAGGCATTGCTCGGAGCAGCCGCGCCAGCGGGACGGCAAGCGCCGGTCGCGCTGGATCGTGGTTCGCCAGACCTACCCCGAGCTCAAGTCGACGACCATCAACGCCTTCCTCGAGACCTTCCCGGACGGCGAGTACGGGACCATGAACTGGTCGCCGCCGTTCACCTACTATTTCGACCACGGCGACATCGAGGCCGAGTTCATCTTCCTGGCGCTCGAGAAGGAGGAGGACGTCAAGAAGGTCCGCTCGCTCGAGGTGACGGGCGCCTACGTCAACGAGTTGCAGTACGTCGTCCTGCCGATCTTCGGCGAGATCAAGTCGCGCACCGGCCGCTACCCGAGCGTCAAGGACGGCGGCTGTACCTGGGCCGGCGTGATCGCGGACATGAACGCGCCCGAGGCGCTGCACTGGGTGCCGATCATGTTCGGCCAGACACCCGTGCCGGACTACTTCACGCCGGACGACGTGCGCACGCACAAGCTGCCGCCCGGCTGGGTGTTGTTCAAGCAGCCGCCCGCGCTGATCGAGGAGATGGGCGATAGCGGCGAGGTGATCGACTACAAGGTCAACCCGGCGGCCGAGAACCTGAAGTGGCTGCGCGATTCCGGCGACTATTACGCCAAGCAGATCCACGGCAAGACGAAGGCGTGGATCGACGCCAACCTGCTGAACCGCGCCGCCGCGGTGATGAAGGGCAGGGCGGTCCACCCGCTGTTCAGCGCCGACCGGCACGTCAGCCGCACGCCGCTGAAGTTCAACCCCGATCTGGACCTGTACGGCGGGTTCGACTTCGGCCTGACGCCGGCGGCCGTGTTCGGCCAGACGGTGCGCGGCCGCGTCTTCGTGCTGTTCGAGATGTACGCCGAGGACATCGGCTCGATCACCTTCGCACCCATGGTCCGGCGCGAACTGGCCACCCGGTTCCCCGGCCTCGACTTCGAGCGCGTCAAGCTGTTCGGCGACCCCGGCGGCGACGTGCGCGGCCAGGCCGACGAGCTCACGGCGTTCCAGATCTTCCGGCGCAACGGCCTGATGATCCAGAAGGCGCCGGGCGCCAACCGCTTCGCGGGCCTGCACGGGCGCAAGGAGACGGTCGACACGATCCTGAACCGGCAGGTGGACGGCTACCAGGGCCTGCTGCTGGACCCCGGCTGCCGCATGCTCGCGAGCGGCCTGCAAGGCGGCTACCAGTTCAAGGACGTCCAGTCGCCCACGGGCGTCTACAAGTCCGACCAGGTCATCAAGAACCAATACAGCCACATCTGTTTCGTGGCAGGGACGCCGGTGCTGACCCCGAAGGGGGAGGTGGCGATCGAGGCGCTGCAAGTTGGCGACCTTGTGCGAACCCCACAGGGCGCGCGCCGGGTTTCGGCGATCATGAGCCGCGATGCGCCACGACTTGTGCGGGTGACGTTCTCAAACGGCCGGTCTGTTGTTTGCACCCCGGAGCACCCGTTCGCCACGCGCCATTGTGGTTTTGTTGCATCCGAAGCATTACAGTATGGGGACGTTCTGGTTTCGGAAGGGCAACCATGGGCCGACCCGCGATACACCCGATCCACGAGTTCAACGGAGTGCGGTACTACCGAAAGCCGTCAGGGTACTACAAGGCCGACCACAAGCTCGGCGGCGCGTACCTTCACCGGGTTGTGTGGGCGCATCATCACGGCCCCATTCCGCCGGATCATCACGTTCATCACATCGACCACGATCCCACCAACAACGCGATCGAAAACCTCGAGCTTCTCTCCGCGCATGAGCACGCGATTTTCCATTTTCGGGTGGACGGCCGACTCAAGGATTACGCGAACGAGGAGTGGATGGCCAAAATCCGCGGCCTCGCGGCCGTGGCTCGGCGAGCCCCCGAGGTGCGAGCAAAAATGTCCGCAGCCGCAATCCTCGGAGCCCAGCGAGCAGTCCGAGAAGTCCGCGTCTGCGTCGTGTGCGCCAGGGAGTATTCCGGGCAGGTCAACAAGCGAAAGCGCGGGTACTGCGGAATGTCGTGCCAGGGCATCGCGCGCCGGGCCTCTGGCGTTGATGACGTTGATCGGACGTGCGTTTGCTGCGGCGCCGGCTTTCGGGCGAACAAGCACACAAAGAAAGAGACCTGCTCTCAAGGTTGCGCGGGTCGAGTTGCTGCCTCAAGGCGACACGCCAACTCGAGTCTATGATATCGAGGTTGAGACCGAACACGTCTTTTACGCGGCCGGCGCGCTCGTCTCCAACTGCGAAGCCTTCCAATACCTGACCCTCGGCATGGGCGAGGGGCAGAATCTGTTCTTCGGCGAGCAGCGCGCCCGGCCGGTCAACGTCAAGAGCACGGCCCGCATCTTCGACCGCGGCCCACGCCGGCTCGAGTTTTCGAGAGCGCACCGATGATCGAGGAAGTCGAGGTGTCCGGCGTGCCGGGCGCGTGGTTCGTGGCCTTCTACGGCAAGGGCTACCGCCAGCACTGGTGGGACTGGATCCTGCCGATGGATCGGCAGCACGTCATGGCGTTCGGCTACTCGGCGCACGCGGAGCGGTGGCTGGTCTACGACGTCACCGCCGGCCAGACCTTCATCCGCGCGCTGACGAAAGAGGCGTTCGTCTCCTGGCTGCGGATCCTGCCGGCGCACCGGAAGATCCTGCTGGTCGAGTCCGGCGTGTTCGAGGCCCCGCCCCGCTGGCGCTTCGGGTTCTGGTGTGTGCCGGCGGTGGCGCACCTGATCGGTGTGCGATCGCGTGCGTTGAGGCCGGCGGCTTTCTACCGCGATTTGCTTCGTCTAGGCGCCACCCCTGCGTTTGAGGTCACGCACTCATGATGAAGTCCGGCAAGGCCACGAAGGAGAGCGCGGCTGACGCGCGAGCCCGCGCATCTGAGCAGGCGCGCGCCGAGGCGGCGCAACTGGACGAAACGCAAACGCTGCTGCGCTCGGAAACCCTGCGCCGCATGCGCCGCTTTGGCCAGTTGGCCGGGGCATCGACCAGCCTGGCCGGGTTCTTCGGCGGTGGAGTCGGCGCCGGCGGCGGCGGCGGAGTCGGCGCTGGCCTTGGCGGCATGGACGGCGGCGGCTACGGCGGCGGGAGCATCGGCGCCGGGCTTCGAGGACTCCAGATCGGGGCGTTCTAAGTGGACGTCCTGAAGCGGATCAAGGCCGCCAAGACCGACAGGGACCGACACGGGACATGGATCAACGAGGCCATTCGCCTCGCCATGCCTACCTACCGCCGTGTTACCGGATCGTCGTCTCCTCAGGACGCGATGGCCGAGCAGGACGACCTGTTCGACACGACGCTGCAAACGGTGCTCGAAGACTTCTCGTCGGACATGATCTCGACCTTCACGCCGCGGCATGAACGATGGGTCCGGTTTGAGCCGGCGGAGGACCTCACCGAAGCGCAGATGAAGCAGGTCGCGCCCCAGCTTCGCGCCCTCGAGGATTCCGTCTTCGCCGAGATCGAGCGGTCCAACTACTGGGACGCTGCGCAGGAGTGCTTCTCGTTCTGGGGCGTGTCGACCATGGCCCTGGCGCTGACGCCCCGCGGGCCGATGGAGCCGCTGCACTTCCAGCCGATCGAGATGCCGGACCTGCTGATCGAGCGCGGCCCTGACGGATCGCTGACCGGGCGCTGGCGCCAGATGAAACTGGACAAGATGGGCCTGCACATCATGTGGCCCGAGCACTTCCCGATGCCCGGCAAGCAGGAAAAGAACAAGGTCTCGACGGTCTACGAGGGCTGCGACCGCGACTATTCCATGCCCGGCGAGGAGCGGTGGAACTACCGCATCTTCGTGGACGACAAGGAAGTGGTGAAGACCAACTGGGTCGGCGCGGGCTCCTGCCCGATCATCGTCTGCCGGTTCCGCCAGCAATCGGACTCGGCCTGGGGCCCCGGCCCGGCGCACAAGGCGGTGCCCAACGCACGCACGCTGGACGAGCTCGCGTACCTGAATCTCAAGGCGCTGAGTCGCAGCGTCGACCCGCCCGGCTCCTACGAGGAGGACGGCGTGATCAACATGGAGGCCGGCCTGTCCGCCGGGACGTGGATTCCGCGCGCCTCCGGCTCCAAGGCGCCTGAGCCGATGAAGGTCGAGACGCGCTTCGACGCGCTGGTTTTCAACGTCGATGCGCTGCGGACCAACATCAAGAAGGCGCTGTACCAGGACCGGCCCGAGCAGCCGGGCGACACGCCGCCGACCGCCACCCAGTGGATCGACGAGCGGACGTGGAACACGCGCCGGCGCGAACTGCCGCGCGACCGCTGCATCCGCGAATGGGTGCTGCCGATCATCGACCGCGTCGTCTGGATCAAGGCGCAGCGCGGGGAACTGCCGGCGATCAAGCTGTCGGACGACAAGGCCGTGGCCATCCGCCCGATCTCGCCGTTGTCCAAGGCCAAGGATCTCGAGGACATGCAGATCACCCAGCAGGTCCTGTCGCTCGCAAACCTGGTCGGCCAAGCCGTCCAGCAGGGCGTGCCGGTGGACGCCACCGCGACGATCGAGCGCCTGAAGGCCACGGCCAAGGAGCGACACCTGATCATGCTGACGCCGGAGCAGATCCAGAACGCGATGGCCACGGCCGCGCAGGTCGGGGGAATGGGCGATGGCGCAGCCGCGGCGTAAGTGGTCCGACATGCGCGGCGTCGTTGAGGCGCCGGCGCAGCAGACGGTCGAGGAGCCGATCGAGCAGGTGATGCGTCGCCTGTTCTGCGCGACCACGGACGGCCAGCGCGTGCTGAACTGGATGCTCGAGCAATCGCACGCGGCCTGCCCGCCCGGCGCATCGGACTGTGCGTTGAGGGAGAGGGAGGGAGCCCGCAGGTTCATCGCCAACATTCGTGTTCTCACGCAAGGCGATCATGCTGCAAAGCCAGCCCCTCGAAGCGACCCCTGAAGCCGTAGGCGCCACCGCCGCGCCGGCCGAGGCGGTTGTCGCGACCCCGGAAGTCTCCGGCGCCGTCGCGGCTCCGGCCGCCCCGGTTCGTCCTGACGGACTGGCGGACCAATTCTGGACCGACGGCGTGGGCGTCAACACCGAGGCCCTGGTCGCCAAGGTGTCCGAGTACGAGACCGCTGAGCGCGCACGCGCCGAGGCAATCCCGGCCGACATCAGCGGCTACAAGCTCGAGACGCCCGAACCGGTGCTGGATCTGGCCGGCAACCCGGTCGGCTTCAACGCCGACGACCCGCTTGCCCAAGGCGTCCTCGGCGTCCTGCACAAGCACGGCGGCTCTCAGGCCCTCGCCTCCGAACTGCTCGGCGCCTACGCGCAGAGCGTGATCGCCGAGGCCAAGGCCACGACCGAAGCTGTCCAGGCTGAAGTCGCCAAGCTGGGCGCCAACGCCGAGGCCCGCATCTCGGCGGTCAAGGCCGCCGTCACCGCTCACGCCCCCGCGCAAGCGGAGGCGCTGATGGCCGGGCTCGCCAGTGCCGACGCCGTCGTCGCGCTCGAGGCCCTGATTTCCAAGCTGACCGGAGCCGGCATCGCCTCCGCACCCGTGGTCAAGGCCGATCCCTTTGAGGGTCTGTCCGGCGCCGCCCTGATCGAAGCCCATCGCGCCGCGCAAGCGGCCGGCCGCGCCGCCTAGGAGACCTGACACATGCCCGCCATCAACCTGATCGAGTACGCCAAGGGCCTCCAGAACCCGCTGGAACGCGGTGTCGTCGAGCTCTATGCGCAGAGCTCCGACATCCTCGCCGCGATGCCGTTCAAGACGGTCTCCGGCCCGTACCAGTACAGCCGCGAGGCCACCCTGCCGGGCATCGCCTTCCGCGGCATCAACGAGACCTACACCCCGGATTTCTCGATCGAGAACCCGCAGGTCGAGCAACTGTTCATCGCCGGCGGCGAGGCCGACGTCGACAACTTCCTGCTCGCTCTGGACACCGGCCGTCGTGGCCGCGAGGAGTCGCGCAAGATCAAGCAGATGGCGCGCGCCCTGACCTCGAAGGTGCTGACCGGCTCGAACGTGACCGATCCGCGCGAGTTCGACGGCCTGCAAACCCGCATCGGCTCCGGCCAGACGATCTCCAACTCGGCGACGTCGGGCGGTGGCGCCCTGTCGCTGGCCAAGCTGGACGAGGCGATCGACGCCACGCAAGAGCCCACCCACCTGATCATGAACCGCTCGCTGCGGCTCCGGTTCCAGGCGGCCCTGCGCGACCAGACGCTGTCCGGCAACATCATGCTCGGCAAGGACGACTTCGGCCGCCCGCAACTGAGCTACGGCGGCCTGCCGATCCTGGTCGGCTATGAAGCTGGTCCGGACGCCAAGATCCTGCCCTTCAGCGAAGCCGGCTCGGGCGGCGGCTCGACCGCCTCCTCGATCTACGCCGTCTCCTTCAAGGAGGGCATGGTCTGCGGCCTTCAACTGGGCGGCATGACGGTCAAGGACCTCGGCGAGCTCGAGACCGCTCCGAAGCACCGCACCCGCATCGAGTGGTACACCGGCATGTGCGTCGAGAACCCCTACGCGGCCACGCGTCTGACCTCCATCTCCAACGCCGCGATCGTGGCCTAAGGATTCACGCACATGACCCAGCGCCGCTCCTATACCCTCGACGCCGAACTGATCATGAAGGACGCTGGCCTGGTCGCGGCTGACGCCGCGGCCACGGTCGGCGGCTCCGCCAAGACCCTGAACGTCGGCGAGGCTGCCTTCAAGGGCGTGCTCGTGGTCGACGTGACCGCCATCGAGATCGCGTCCAACGACGAACTCTACCGCATCATCGTGCAGGGTTCGACGACCTCGAACTTCGCGGCAACCGAGATCCTCGGGCACCTCGCGCTGGGCGCCACCGAGGTTCGCCCCGGCGGCGCCATCGACAGCACCACCGGCCGCTACGAACTCTGGTTCAACAACTGCCAGGACGACGTGACCTACCCGTACATTCGGGTCTACACGGACGTCTCGGGCGCGGTCGCGACCGGCATCAACTACTCGGCCTTCATCGGCCGCGACTTCCTCACGCACGCCTAGTCCGCGCTTCCCCGCTTGCGTGCATGAGTAACGCCCCCGACCTCGAAAGTCGGGGGCGTTCGTGCGTTGAGGGGTAGGGCGGCGAGAGAGACGGTGTCCGCATGTCGAACTACGCCGCCCCCATTGAAGTCGTCCAGGCCGCTCTGCACCGGCTTGGCGAAGAAACGATCACCAGCCTGACGGACGGCTCGGCCGCCGCGCTGATCGCTGCCTCGAACTACGAGGGGATCGTGCGGGCGGCGCTGACCAAGCACGCCTGGTCGTTCGCCACCTCGACCACGGGGCTGACGCTTCAGGAGACCGTAACGCTGGGGCCGTGGACGAAGGCGTACACCTTCGTAGATCCGGCGGTCATCAACCTGCGCTATGTCATGGACACGGGCCGGCGCCTGCGCTCTGGCGAATACGAGGCGCAGGGCGGCCGGGTGCTGACCCGCGTGGCGCTGACCACGCCGCAGGCCGTGGTGACGACCCGCGCCGGCGAGGGCGCGTGGCCCGATGACTTCGCCGAGGCGATTGTCGTTCGCATGCAGGCCCTGTTCCTCGAGGGGCTGCTGGACCGTTGGCAGGACGCGCGGCTCAAGCAGCGCGACTCCGAGGCCACCATGCTGGGCGCCATGCTGCGCGACAAGCGGCAGTCGCCGGGTGTTCAGGTCGAGCAGAACCCGCTGGCCGAAACCTGGCGGGGAGCGCGCTTTGGCGTGATGCGCTCGAGTGGCTAGGCGCTGGCAATTCACAAACGACCTTTCGGCCGGCGAGATCGCGCCGCAGTACCTGGTCAGGTCGGACGCCGCCGTGCGCAACCGGGCGGCGAAGCGTGCGCGGAATGTGCTGCTGTCGCCCGGCGGCGGCTACAGCCGACGCTGGGGCTCGCGATGGCGCGCGGACCTGCCGGGCGACGCCCGCATTGAGTCCATCGGCGTGGGCGCCTCCGACGCCAAGATCATCGTCTTCATCGACACGAAGTTTCGCGTCTACAATCTCGACGGCACGATGGCCCACGAGGTCACGGGCTGCCCCTGGGTCACGGCTGATCTGCGCGAGATGCAGATTGCGGCCGAGAACGACCGCATCGTGGTGTGCTCTCAGGCGTTCTTTCCGCAGGTTCTGACCTTCAACGGCACCGCGTGGTCGGTGGGCGCCTTCACCTTCGCCGCCGGGGTCAACGGGTCCAGCAGTCGGCCCTACTACCGCTTCGCCGCGGACGGCGTCTCGCTGGCCCCGTCCGGGTACTCGGGCTCCGTCTCGCTGACCACGTCGGCCGCCTTCTTCGTGGCCAACCACGTCGGCGCCCGCATCCGCTACAGCGGCCAGGAGATCACGGTCACGGCCGTCACGAACGGCACGACTGCGACCGGAACTGTCGTAGGTACGCTCTACCCGACCATCACATGCACGGTCGGGTCAACGACGGGCTTCTACGTCGGCCAGGTGGTCGAGGGAAAGGACACCGAGATTCGCGGCGTGGTGTCGGTCATCACCAATGCCACGACGATGAACGTCCAGTTGATCGAGGGCTACACCCCGTTCACCGCGACCGAGAAGCTGACGGGCCCGACCGCGCAGGCGACGCTCTCCGCCGTCACCACCGCCGGCACGCCCGCCGCCACGGTCGACTGGGACGAGCAGGTCATCTCGGCGGCGCGCGGCTATCCGGGGGCCTGCGCGCTTCACCGGACGCGACTGCTGCTGGGCCGCTTCCCTGCGGTCGAGAACCTGATGTGCGCCTCGACGGTGGGCGACGTGACGGACTTCAACGTAGGGACCGGCGCGGACTCGGACGCCATTGTCGAGACGCTGGGGCGCGACACGACGGTCAAGATCCGCCACTTCGCGTCGACCGAGCAGCTTGTGATCTTCACGGAGGCCGGCCCGTTCTATGTGCCCGAACAGGTCACGGCTCCGCTGTCTCCGACGAACCTCGAACTGTTGCAGATCGGGCCGGAGTCGTCCGGGTCGCCGGTCCCGCTTCTGGTCGCCGAGGGCTTCGTGTTCTCGGAGGACGGGTCCGGTCGACTGATGGCCGTGGTCCCGACCGGCAACGTGCGCCGCTCGTGGGAGATTTCCGACCTGTCGGAACTGGCCTACCACCTGATGGGCACGCCGGTCGAACTCGAGACCGTGCCCGCCTCAAGCCTGACCGACCGACTGGTCTGCCAGCTTCTGTCTGACGGCACGATGGCGGTCATGAACTACCGCCGCGGCGCAGAGAACACGGCCTGGTCTCTGTGGTCGACCAGCGGCGAGTGGCGCTCAATCGCCGCCGCCGCCGGCAGCCTGTACGTCGTCTCCAAGCGGACGATCAACGGCACGGCCTCCTACTTCCTCGAGGTCTTCGACCGCACGGTTTACGGCGACGGCGTGCTCACCCTGGCCGGCGTCGGCACCGCTGCGACAAAATACGCGCTGGCCGAGGACATGGGGCTTTGGCAGGGGAGCGCCTGGCTGGCGTCCGTCGATCTGAACGCGAGCGGCGTGATCCTCTCGCCTCCGGCGGCGACCGGCGCCGTGCAGTTGGGCTTCGACTTCACCGATACGGTCGAGCTCGTCCCGCCCATCGACGGCGAGTACGGGCTGCGCCCGAAGATCCGAATCTGCCGTGCGTGGCTTGACGTCCTGTCGTCCGGCCAAGTGGCGGTGAACGGCTACGCGGGCGCGGGCTACCGCTCCACGGGCGGCATCGGCGGCCCCGTTCCGCTGCACACGGGCCAACTTCTGTTCAACCTGCTGGGGCGCAGCCGAACGCAAACCCTGACGATCAGCCAGGACCACGGCGAGCCGTTGGAAGTCCGCTCGATCACCATGGAGGTCACGTCCTAATGGCCCAAGCCGCAGTCCCCATCATGATTGCCGCCACCGCCGCGTCCGCGGGGTCGAAGATACTCGGCGGCATGGCCGAGCGCGATGCGCTGAAGAAGGAGGCCAGCCTGCTCGAGCAGCAGGCTCGCGACGTGGACCTGCAAGCCATGCAGCGTTCGACGATGCGGCGCGAGCAGCTTCGCTCGGCCATGTCGACGATCGAGGCGCGGCGTGCGGCGTCCGGCCTGTCGCTCGACTCGCCTTCCGCCATGGCGATCGGCAAGGAGATCAACCGCCAGACCTTCCGCGACATTTCCATCGACGACGCCACGGCCGCCAACCAGAAGTTCTCCCTGCGTGAGCAGGCCAAGGCCAAGCGCAAGGGCGCCAAGATGGCGATGATTCAGGGCACCCTCGGCGCGGTCTCGTCGCTGGGTCAAATGGCCGGTGGCTTCGGCGGCGGCGGCGGCGCCTCGTCGGCCGGCGCTTCCGCCGGCAGCAGCGCCGGCACGTTCGGCACAGGCGCATCTGCGACCAGCCGGCTCCGGTAGAGGGCTAGAAAAATGGCTACGGGCACTGGGCCGCTTGCGGTCAACACCGGCACGATGAACACCACGGACCTGACGCCGGCGGCGAACATCGAGAGCCTGGGCGACGACTGGGGACGCATCGCCGCGACCTTCGAGCGGTTCGGCGACATGCTCAAGCCGACCCTGAAGGAGCGCGCCCGCGTGCGCGGCGCCGAGGCCGGTGCGGCTGTGGCGCGCGGCGAGCAGGCCTACAAGTCGCCATGGCTTCTGAACGAGATCAACGCGGAGTTTGAGGATGCGCAGCGCACGGCGTTCATGGCCGGCATCCGCTCCGACATCGACGTGCGCGAGCGAGAGATTCGCGGGCAGTACCTCTACGACCCGGACGGATATCGCAAGGCGACGGACGCCATGGTCAGCGGCTTCGTGCGCGGCGCCCCGGACGTGCTGGCGGTGGATGTTGAGTCCTACGGCAAGACGCGGACTGGAAATGGCCTGGAGAGCGTTGTCGCCGCGACGACGACTCGCTCCAACCAGGAGGCGGTGGCGACGGTTACGGCGCGTCAGGCGTCCCTCGAGGAAGACCTGATCGACGCAGTGGCGCTGGACGGCGGAGACGTCGGCCCGGAGTATGAGCGGCGGTGGCAGGAATGGCGGGATCTGGAGATCCAGAAAATCACCAACCCGCTGTTCGCCTACACGCCCGAGCAGTCCGAGATCGCCGAGGGCAGGCTGCTTGAGAAGGTGCAGGGCTCGATCCTGACCCGTGAGGCCGCCCGCGTCTACGACGAAGCGGGCCGCGGAGCGCCGGGCTACGCTGCGGCCCGAAGGTTCTTGTCTGACGCTGTCGACGGGCGGCCTCCGCAGTCGCGCGCCGGGCCGATGACGGGCTTCGTCTCGCCGGTCGAGGGCGGGCGGGTGTCGTCGGGCTTCGGTCCGCGCGCCGCACCGGTCGCCGGGGCCAGCACCGACCACAACGGTATCGACTTCGCGGTCCCCAAGGGCACGCCCGTCAAGGCGGCGGCGCCCGGCGTCGTGGTGTCGGTCTCCGAGGACGGCGCCAGCGGCAAGTTCGTCCGCATCCGCCACCCGGACGGCACGATCAGCGGCTACGCGCACCTAGACATGCAGGACGTCCAGCGCGGCCAACTCGTCAAGCAGGGCGACATCATCGGCGCGTCCGGCTCCACCGGCACGACCAGCGGCCCCAACCTGCACTTCACGCTGTCCAAGGACGGCAAGGCTATCGACCCGGCTGCGCTGCTGGACAGGCCGGGCCCCGAGGCGCTGGCCGGCGCGGCGGCGCCTGACGCGGCGGCCGATCCGATCCTGGCGGAGATTCCCGCCCCGCGCCGCATGCGCCTGTACCGCACGACGTCGGCCAATCTGGACGCCCTCTATGCCGGCGAGCGCGCCACCGCGCAGGCCGAGGCCGCCGCCGAGCGGGAGGAGCAGGCCGCGGAGCGCGAGGCTGCGGACTCGTGGAGGCTCAAGGTCGTGCTGGGCGAGGCCAGCGAAGCGGACGTCAACGCCGCCACCAACATCGACGATGGGACCAAGGCAAGCCTGATAACCGGCGTCCGCGCCCGCGCCCGCTCAGAGGCCAGCGCCGCACGCGCCGAGGCGGCGGCTACGCGCACGGCCAGCGTGGCGACCTACAACCAGTACGCCGACCTGGCGCGGGCGGGCAACCTGCCGGAAGCCGAGATCGCCGACGCTGTGCAGGCCGGGTTCCTGACCGCCGGGCAGGCTCGGACGCTGAGCACGACGCGCGACCGGGTGCTCGGGCCGGCGGTGAAGGACGTCATGGCGCCTGTGCGCGATGCCGCCAAGGCGCCGGGGCGTGGCACGCGCGGGACGGCTGCCTCCTTGGCGCGGGCCGACGAACTTGCGGCCCGGTGGGCCCGCGATAACCCCGGCGCGACGTTTGAGCAGCGGATCGACGCCGGCAAGAAGATCGCGGCCGAGGTGTTCAAGCCGCCGGCCACCGCCGGCGGCGGCGCCGCTGCGGCTCAGCGGGCCGCGTTGGATCGGCGCCGTGCGTTGGACGCCCGGTACAAGCGCGGAGAGATTAAAGAGGCCGAGTACAAGAGGCTCCGCAAAGAATTGGACGACTGACGATGGCCCTGGCTCCTCAACAGATTTCGTCCGGCGCGGGCTTCGACGAGCCGGCGCCGCTGACTCCCGGCCAGCGCCAGACGGTTGACCAGCTTGTCGCCGCCGGCGCGACGACTCTGCCGCAGGCGGAGCGGCCGCAAAGCGATACCCGCAGCATCCCCGCAGGCGTGCCGTCGATCGACGCTCAGGGCCTCGTGCGCGTCGGCGCCTATGAACCGACCGCCTCGTTCGAGGACGAGTACGCTGCGAGGCTGGGCGCGCGCGATGACGCGGCGTGGAACGCCGAGACGGCTGCGCTTGAGTCCGAGATCGTCGAGATCGAAACGGCGGCCGGGCAGGGCGCCGGACCCCGCACGGCGAATCTGCGCGATCAGCCACTGACGGCGGACGAGTACGTCGGGCAACTGGCCGTGGTCGGCGGCGCCTTCGGCGACTTCGCGCGCGGCACGATCGTCGAGGGCCTGCCCGCGATGGTCTCCGGCGCGAAAGGCTACATAAACGAGACGCTGGACTTCATCGACTTCGCCGGGGACTCCATCGAGAAGTTCGTTCCGGCCACCATTGCCTGGGGCCCGGACGGCATCGAGCTCACGACTCAGGACAAGGCCGCCGAGAAGCAGGGCAAGAACCCGCTGTTCGGATTCCGGTTCAACGACGCGACCAAGGACAAGCTCGAGACCAACACCGGCAACTTCATCCGGTCGGGCTCGCAGTTCGTCGCCGGGTTCCTTGGCGCGGGCAAGATCCTGAAGGGCTGGTCGGCGGCGACGAAGGCCGGCAAGGTCGGCAAGGCCATGGCGCAGGGCGCCATCGCCGACTTCACCGCCTTCGACCCGCACGAGGAGCGGCTGTCCAACTTCCTGTCCGACCTCGACCCCGACAAGCGCGTCCCGTTCCTCGACTTCCTCGCCGCCGACAAGGAGGACTCCGAGATTGTCGGGCGGGCGAAGAACGCTGTTGAGGGCCTGGGCCTGGGCGTGGCGACGGACGCGGTCCTGACGAGCCTGCGCGCCATCAGGGCCGGCCGGCAGGCCAAGGCCGCCGTGCGCCAGCAGGCCGCGGCCGAGGGGTTGCAGATCGATCCGCTGATGCCGCCGGAGCAGTTGGCCGCCGAGGCTGACGCGGAAGTGGCCAAGGTCATGGCCCTGCTCAAGCCAAACTTCGGCCGGAAGGTCGACGCGGCGGCCCGGTCGGCGGCGCCGGTCAAGCCGGGCGAGGTGACGGGCGCGACCATCGAGCCCAACGTCTTCGACATCGACTTCTCGAAGATCGAGACGGCGGACGACGTCAAGGGCGTGATCTCCACCATGCTCGAGCGCAATGTCGACCAGGTCGACGCGGCGCGCGGCGGCACGCAGTCGTGGGCGACCACGCGCGAGAAGGCCGAGGGGCTGGACTGGGTCGGCAGTATGGCGAAGCGCCGCCAGGGTCAGGCCATGAACGCCGGCGAGATCACCGCCTACCGCGGCGCGCTCAATTCCAGCGCGACCAAGCTATTGGCGCTGGCCCGCAACGTGCAGGACGCCCCCTCGACGGCCGCGCAGTTCGCGTTCCGCCGGCAGATGGCCATTCACAACGCGATCCAGTTGGAGTTCATGGGCGCGCGGGCCGAGGCCGGCCGGGCGCTACAGGCGTTCCAGATGCCGGTCGGCACACCCGCTCGCCAGCTTCGCGAGATCGACGTCCTGATCGCCGAGCACGGTGGCACGGGCACGTCGCAGGAGCTCGCCGACAAGGTGCTGAAAGCGGCGCGCAAGGGCGACAAGACGCTCAACGAGGTGGCGCGCATGGGCGTCAACGCCCGCAGCCGCGCCATGGTTAAGACCATCTACACCAACGGCCTTCTGTCCGGGCTCGGCACGCCTATCGTCAACGCGGCCGGCAACTCGGTCGCCATGGTCATGAACCTGACCGACCGCTTCGCCTCACCGCGCTGGGCGCGCGCGATGGGCGAGGAGCCGGTGACGGAAGTGGGCGAGGCCGGGGCCCTGATCACCGGCTACATGGGCGCGATCCGCGATGCGTTCCGCATGCCGCTGACCGATGCGCTGAAGGAGATCACGCCGGACGCCATCCGCCAGCAGGGTGTGTTCCGCGCCATGGCGCCGGGACTCGACAACGCCATGCCTGACGGGATCGTCAAGACGGGGCGCGAGGAGTCGGGCGGCCTGACCTACGAGGACGCTGTGACGTCCAAGCCGCTCGGCGCCGCCGCGTGGCGCGTCGACCAGGACAGCAACTTCGGCCGCGCGCTCGACGTCCTACAGGCCTTCGCCGAGGCGCCGTCGAACATCAACTCCCTCATGGACGATTTCTTCCGCGTCGTCTCGGCGCGGGGCGAACTGCGCGCGCAGGCCTTCCGGCAGGTGCAGAAGGACATTCGCGCCGGCACGGTGGACAAGGCCGACGCGCAGGCTGCCATCGCCAGGCTGGTCGACAACCCGACAAAGGCCATGCTGGACTCCGCCGAGCGCGAGATGCGCGAGCTCACC
>Ga0315900_10001190_pt1 | contig 41996 bp, 38 predicted proteins | sample LakEriMetagenome_FD_203521 | JGI IMG/M metagenome (GOLD analysis project Ga0315900, IMG submission 203521) | Freshwater fungal communities from buoy surface, Lake Erie, Ohio, United States - Buoy 12 MA114 | ecosystem: Environmental > Aquatic > Freshwater > Lake > Lake biofilm | place: USA: Lake... | reverse complement strand
GTGAATTAGCCATGTGAATGGGCTCCTTTTTATTTTCCGGAACAAGGGACGGTTGTGCAGGGCTCATTATGGAGCCGATTGGCCTGTGAGGCCAAACTATTACGAGGCAATTTTGCGAGAAAATTTCTCAGATTTCAGGCGGTTCTGACCTTAGGCGTTGAGGTTACTCATCACATGTTTGATGCGGGTGTAATCCTCAAAGCCATAGCTAGAGAGATCTTTGCCATAGCCAGAGCGCTTGTATCCCCCATGAGGCATCTCAGCCACCAGAGGAATGTGGGTGTTGATCCAGACGCAGCCGAAGTCAAAGGCCTTCGCAAGGCGCATCGCCCGGCCATGATCCTTAGTCCAGATCGATGAGGCGAGGCCGTAATCGACACCATTTGCCATGGCGATCGCCTCTGCTTCGTCATTAAATTTCTGGATCGTAATTACTGGCCCGAAGATTTCGCTCTGGATCAGCTCATCGCTCTGCTTGAGATCTGCGATCACGGTTGGGGTGATGAAATATCCACCTAGTGTGTTTGTTGTTCCGCCAGCCACAACGCGGGCATGGCTCGGTGTGCGTTCAATGAATCCATTAACTCGAGCAAATTGGGCGGCATTGTTGACTGGGCCAACAAGCACATCAGTATGTGGCATGCCCATAGCAATCTGGTTAGTGGCTTGATCTGCCAACAACTTCACCATCTCGTCATAGACGCCTGCTTGCACGAGAACGCGAGTGGCGGCGGTGCAATCTTGGCCAGCATTGAAAAATCCTGCGATCGCAATTCCTTCAGCCGCTGCCTGTAAATCAGCATCGTTAAATACAACAACAGGTGCTTTACCACCGAGCTCTAGGTGCACGCGCTTTAAGGATTTAGCCGCAGCGCCAGCAACTTCCATTCCAGCACGAACTGATCCGGTGATCGAGACCATTGATGGGGTCGCGTGATCAACTAGTAGCGCGCCGGTTTCGCGTTCGCCACAGATCACATTGATAACTCCGTCAGGCAAAAATTCGCTCATTACCTGCGCCATAAAAACAGTTGAGGCAGGTGTTGTATCACTTGGCTTCAGAACTACAGCATTTCCCGCAGCAATTGCTGGCGCCCATTTCCAGACCGCCATCATCATTGGGTAGTTCCACGGAGTTACCTGCGCGCAGACTCCGATTGGTTCACGGCGCACAAACGATGTCATTCCACGCATGTATTCGCCTGCTGATTTACCTTCAAGATTTCGGGCAGCGCCTGCAAAGAAGCGAATCTGATCCACCATCGGAGGAACTTCTTCGGATGCTGTAAGCCCAAGTGGCTTTCCGCAGTTTTCAGATTCAATTGCGACAAATTCTTCCGCGCGAGATTCAATTGCATCAGCAATTTTTAAGAGTGCGCGCTGGCGCTCAGAAGGGGTTGAATCGCGCCAGCCCTCAAAGGCTGCAGTCGCTGACTTCATCGCAAGATCAACGTCCGCTGCGTTCGACTTTGGAGCGGTTGCAAATGGTTGGGCGGTGGCAGGGTTAATCAGTGTTGTTGTCTCACCTGAAGTTGAATCGACTGACTTACCGTTGATGAAGTTTGATAGTTTTTTCATAACTTATTCCTGCCCCTTAGTTGCTCGAATTAATTGATCGCCATGATCAAGCGGATGTTTTGTGTAATTTATTAACCACTTCTCGATGGTGAACTTGCCGCTCTCTGAATGCTCGCCAAATTTCAATAGGTCAGATTCTTCTAAGCGCTTAAGGACATCAAGTGAACCTGCGCGCACCGCTGCATACACTGCAATTGAATTTTCAACTGGCGCATCTTTATATCCGAGCTTTTCACATTCCGCCCATGCTCCCTCGTCATAGCCCTGGATCACGCTGCCTTCCGGCTCTGCTACTAATCTGCGAATTCGAGCATAAGACTGCGCCTCAGAGTCAGCGACATGGTGAATGATCTGGCGTGCAGACCAACCATTTTCATGATGCACATCAAGAAGTTCAGGTGTCACACCGCGTGCAAGGTTGAGAAAAAATTGCGTTGAACTTTCATAGGCTGCTGCTGCTTCACGAATATCCATGGCAACGAGTCTACTTATTCTTTACCCTTTTCGGCAGCCGCCAATTGGCCACATGCCCCATCGATCTCGCGCCCGCGTGTATCGCGCACCGTGACCGGTACCCCATAACTTTCAAGGATTCGAACAAATTCGGCCTCGTCCTCGCGGCGTGAAGCGGTCCACTTTGATCCAGGGGTTGGATTAAGCGGAATGAGATTGACGTGGGCGTTACGACTTTTAAGTAAGCGTCCGAGTAAATCTGATCGCCACGATTGATCGTTAATGTCTCTAATCAGAGCGTACTCAATGGAGTAGCGGCGGCCAGTCTTCTTTTCGTAGGCATCGGCGGCGGCCAAAACTTCACGAACATTAAATCGATTGTTAATTGGAACTAAAGTATCGCGGAGTTCATCATCAGGGGTATGAAGTGAGACGGCCAAGGTGCAGTTAATGCCCTCGTCCATCAGTTTCTCAATGCCGTTAACGAGCCCCACTGTTGAAACGGTGACTGAGCGGGCGCTAATTCCAAGTCCATCTGGATTTGGATCTGTGATGTTATGAAGTGTGCGCGCCACTGCGTTGTAATTTGCAAGAGGTTCACCCATACCCATAAAGACAATATTTGATAAACGTGTCGGACCACCTGGAAGTTCGCCATCTTGGCAAGCACGCGCTGCGGCGACTATCTGTTCGGTGATCTCACCAGCTGTGAGATTTCGCGTAAGACCAGCCTGTCCTGTTGCACAAAACGGGCAGTTCATTCCACATCCGGCTTGAGATGAAATACATACGGTCACGCGATCGGTGTAACGCATCAGAACTGACTCAACTAAAACCCCATCATGGAGTTTCCACAAATCTTTTCGTGTCATTCCCCCATCGGTTGTGCGAGTTGTCACAAGTTCAATGAGTTTTGGAGTCATTGCCTCTGCGATCGCATCTCGCTGATCGGCTGGGATATCACTCCACTGCTCTGGGCTATTAGATAAATGCGTAAAGTAATGTGTTGCTACTTGAGATGCGCGAAATGGTTGAAAGCCAAGTTCAGCGGCCCACGCTTTGCGCTCAGCTGGTGAAAGATCAGCGATGTGCTTAGGGGCTTTCTTCTTCTGAGGTGGTTCGTCGAAAACTAATGGAATTTCAATCATGAGAACCGTTTGACGAGTTCAAGTGCGATATAGATAGCAGGGGCAGAAAAGATCGCAGAATCAATACGATCTAGGACGCCACCATGGCCGGGCAACAACGTTCCCATATCTTTGAGTGACATATCCCGCTTCATCGCACTTTCAATCAGATCTCCACACGTTGCTGTGAAAACTGTCATTAGCCCTGCTGCGATTCCGTAGCGATAGTCATTCTCTAGAATGTAGTGAAATGCCAGCGCTCCCCCGATAGATGTTGCAATGATTGAGCCAATCAAGCCTTCCACTGATTTCTTGGGGCTGATATTCGGTGCAAAACGATGCTTTCCTATCAATACACCGACGAGATATCCAAAGGTGTCATTGCAGCCGATCAGAACAAGAAATGTCATTACCGCGGCCAAGCCATTGTCCGGGCGGGCGATCAAGATAATGAAGCCGCCGAGAAAGGGAAGATAGAGAAGGGCGAGTGCTGTTGAACTTGCGCGCTTAATAAAGTTTTCGGTTCCGTGTCTTAGCGAGAGAAGAAGAATGCAGGTGAAGCTTGCCGCAGTAGATAGTGCAAGACCATTAATTCCGGCAAACCAGGTCGACATCGAAATTGCAAAGACTGCAACTGCCAAAGTCCTAAATGAGTTTACAAATCCAATGGATGTGAATGCACGAGAAAGTTCTTGAATTGCCAGTATCAAAGCAATAGAGACAAGACCTGCAAAAAAGAGCCGTTCAAAAGCAAGTGATAGCCAGATTAATGCGATAAGTCCAAGCCCAACAAAGATCGATGGCAATAATTTGCGCCCAGCGCGCTTGTTGATCGCTTCGTTTATGGAATGTAAATCACTCACAGGAATGTAGGAACTCTCTAGACCTCGAGAAGTTCAGTCTCCTTATGCTTAAGTAGTTCATCAATCTTTGCAACGTGTTCGGCTGTGATTTTCTCTAACTCTTTCTCACCGCGAGCAACATCATCTTTACCGATATCGCCATCTTTCTCTAACTTTTCCATCGCTTCCTTGGCATGGCGACGAATATTACGCATTGAAATCTTGGAATCTTCCGCCTTCGTTTTAGCGACCTTGATGTAATCCTTACGGCGCTCTTCGGTCAGTTGTGGGAAATTTACACGGATAACAACGCCATCGGTCTGTGGGTTAACGCCAAGATCTGAATCGCGGATCGCCTTTTCAATCCCGGTCATTGCACCCTTATCGAAAGGTGAAATCACTGCCATCCGAGATTCTGGAATCTGAATCGTTGCTAACTGTGACAAAGATGTATAGGTACCGTAGTAATCGACCATGATTTTATTGAACATGGCAGGGTGGGCACGGCCGGTACGAATAGCACCGAAGTCATCTTTAGCGACCTCAACTGCCTTATTCATCTTCGACTCAGCATCGGCTAAAAGCGTTGCTATATCTGCCATGGTTTTTCCATCCCGTCAGTAGAGGTCTTAAAGGTATCAACTCGTTGCTTATGCAACGAGCGTTCCGATCTTTTCGCCACGCACTGCACGACCAATATTGCCTGCCGTCATGAGGTCAAAGACCACGATTGGGAGGGCATTTTCGCGACAGAGGCTAAATGCTGCAGCATCTGCCACCGCTAAAGACTTCTGGAGAACTTCATCGTATGAAATTGAATCGTACTTAGTTGCACTCGGATCCTTACGAGGATCTGCGTTGTAGACGCCATCCACACCGCTCTTTGCAAGAAGCAACGCCTCTGCACCAATTTCAAGTGCACGTTGGGCTGCAACTGTATCGGTTGTGAAAAATGGCATTCCCGCACCGGCTCCGAAAATTACGACGCGACCTTTTTCTAGGTGGCGAATTGCACGGCGTGGAACATATGGCTCTGCGACCTGTCCCATGGTGATCGCTGTTTGAACGCGAGTATCCACGCCCTCTTTCTCAAGAAAATCTTGGAGCGCTAAACAATTCATAACCGTGCCGAGCATTCCCATGTAGTCAGCGCGAGAACGTTCCATGCCGCGCTCTGAGAGCTCTGCTCCTCTAAAGAAGTTACCGCCACCAACAACAATTGCGATCTGGGTTCCTTCGCGGACTACCGCGGCGATCTGCTTTGCAACATCTGCTAAAACATCGGGATCAACACCGATGCCTTTCTTGCCACCAAAAACTTCACCTGAAAGTTTAAGGAGCACCCTCCGATACGAACCTCGTGTACCGGGCATTGGGTGCTCCTTTCAACTCTAATACTGCGTTGTGTAAGTCTACTGACCTACGCGGAAACGGTGGAACTTCTTGACGGCGGTTCCTGCCTCATCAAGGATCTGCTGCACGCTCTTCTTGGCATCTTTCGCAAATGCCTGTTCGAGCAAGCTAACTTCCTTAACAAAGCCGGTTACGCGACCTTCAATGATCTTTGAAAGGGAGGCTTCTGGCTTCCCCTCTTCGCGCGCTGTCGCTTCTGCAACACGGCGCTCGTTCTCGATCAAATCTGCAGGTACGTCATCACGGTGAACAAACTTTGGCGCAAATGCTGCAATGTGCTGCGCAACATCCTTACCAACTTCTGCCGCTTCCTTTGCAAGTGAGACGAGAACGCCTACCTGTGGTGGAAGATCCGGACTGGTCTTGTGAAGATAGAGACCAACTGGTCCTTCGACCACTGCAACGTTACGAATCTCAATCTTTTCACCCAATGTGGCGTTACCTTCATCGATAACAAATTGCACTGTCTTTCCATTTGCCATCGTTGAGGCAAGGAATGACTCTACATCTGCGCTCTTACTTGATTGAAGGTGCTCTACGAGTTCATCACCAAGTGCGATAAAACGCTCGCCCTTTGCAACGAAATCTGTCTCACAGTTGAGCTCGAGCATCACGCCAAGATCTCCTGAGACCTTTGCAACAACAAGACCATTTGAAGTCAGACGACCTTCGCGCTTTGTTACGCCCTTAAGGCCCTTAACGCGGATGATGTCGAGGGCTTTGTTGTAATCGCCATCTGCTTCATCTAAAGCCTTCTTGCAATCAAGCATTCCGGCAGCGGTTGCTTCGCGGAGACGCTTTACATCTTCTGCTGTGTAGTTAGCCAATTCTTACGCCTCCGGAGTTTCTGCTGGAGCTGCAGATTCTAGGATCGCAGTCTCAAGTTCAGCAGTTGCAGTCTCTGCAGTTGCTGCCTCGACTGGCTTTACATCTGCAGATGTTGTCGTTGTGCGAGCCTTGAGGCCCTCAACGATTGCATCTGTGATGACACGTGTGAGCAATTCGATTGAACGGATTGCATCATCGTTACCAGGAATCTTGTAATCAACTTCATCTGGATCACAGTTGGTATCAAGGATTGCAATAACAGGGATACCTAGCTTCTTAGCTTCGGCAACTGCGAGGTGCTCCTTCTTAGTATCGACAACCCAGATTGCTGAAGGCAACTTGGTCATATGACGAATACCGTCAAGGTTCTTGTGAAGTTTTTCGCGCTCACGACGAAGAACGAGAAGTTCTTTCTTTGTAAGTAACATGTCATTTGCGTTCTCAAGAGCTTCAAGCTCCTTAAGACGCTGAATACGCTTGTAAACAGTTGGGAAGTTGGTGAGCATTCCACCTAACCAGCGCTCTGTCACGGTTGGCATGCCAACGCGTGCAGCCTGCGCAATGATTGGCTGGTGTGCTTGCTTCTTTGTGCCAACGAATAGAACGTGGCCACCCTTTGCAACTGTATCTTTTACGAAGGCATATGCCTGATCGATAAGTGCAAGTGATTGCTGAATATCGATGATGTAGATGCCATTGCGCTCTGTGAAAATAAAGCGCTTCATCTTTGGGTTCCATCGACGTGTTTGATGTCCAAAGTGGACTCCACTGTCGAGGAGTTCTCGCATTGTTACTCCTGCCATGACGGCACTCCTTTTTAGATTTTCTATGCGGGCGCGTAAGCACTCGCAGAAAATCTGCTCGGTTTATGACTTAACGCTTTGTTAAGTCCGTCGCACTTACAACGCCGACTGATATCAAAGAGATCAGACCGAAGTGGCTTTCATTCCTTGCAAAGCAATTCATGAATAAGTGCTGAGAAGTCATCAGTTTTTCAACTGATGCTGGGCGAAATTCTACCTGAGCCAGATGAGTGCAAAATCCCACCTTATGCGCGGGGATGAGCCTGCTTAAAGGCTTTTTGAAGCCTTTCAGTCGATACATGGGTGTAGATCTGCGTCGTTGCCAGGGATGCGTGGCCCAAGATTTCTTGGACGGTGCGAAGATCTGCTCCCCCTTCAAGTAAATGTGTGGCCGCTGAATGTCGCAGACCATGTGGCCCCATCCGTTCAACGCCCTCGAGTGCAGAGAGTGCTTCATAAACAACGGTGCGAACTGTGCGTTGATCGATCCGCTTTCCTCGAGCCCCCAGAAAAATTGCCACACCAGATTTATCGGTGGCAACTTGAGCACGCGCATCCTTAATCCACGAATCAAGTGCCTTCATCGCCGGATTACCTAACGGAATCGTTCGTTCTTTATTTCCCTTACCCAATACTCGAATCGTATTTCGCGAATAATCAACATCTTCAAAATCAAGGCCACAAAGCTCTGAGACTCGCGCACCTGTTGCATAGAGCACTTCTAAGATTGCTAAATCTCGCACCGCCAGCGGACCCTCTTCTTCACCCACTCGAGTTTCCAGCGCATCCATTGCAAGGGAGGCATCGGCTATGGTCAGTACTTCTGGAAGAGTGCGATGGCCTTTCGGAGTTGCAAGCGATAATCCAACATCACTGGTGAGATAACCCTTTTTATGTGCCCACTTTGTAAAGATTCGAATCGACACTGCACGGCGCGAAAGAGTTGTCCGCGCACCACCTTTTACCTGCTGATTAGCAAGCCACGAGCGAATATGGGCCAAGGTCAACTCTGAAAAATCACTGACGCCGAGTGAATGAATATGTGCCAACAAACCATCGACATCACCCAGGTATGCCCTGACTGTGTGTACTGAAAGGTTTCGCTCTCGCTCTATATGAAAAGCAAAGTCATGACGGATCTTTTCGAAGTCATGGCTCATAGTGAAAGGTTACTCGGGCTTTAGTCCTTGTCGCAGTAAGCCGAAGGTAAGTGCATCTTCAAGTGCCATCGCAGATGCGGCGATTACGTTTTCGTGGACGCCAACGGTGCTCCACTCGCCTTTGCCATCTGAAGTTTCAACTAATACGCGAGTAATGGCACCTGTGCCAAGACGTCCTTCAAGAATACGCACTTTGTAATCAGTGAGTTCGAGGACGGCAAGTTCTGGATATAACGTGTTGAGTCCATCTCGCAAGGCGCGGTCGAATGCGTTGACGGGTCCATTTCCAGCGCCACTGCAGGTGATCTCTTTACCTTGTGCGGTAACTGTGACTTCTGCTTTTGTAACGATCGAACCTTCACTGCGCTCTGTTGTTGTAAGCCAGTGATCAATGGTGAAAAAGGCTGGACGTTTTCCATTGAGCTCTTCAAGAAGTAATAATTCAAAGGAGGCATCGGCTGCCTCAAAAGTGAAGCCGCGGGATTCCATCTCTTTAACTTTTTCGACAACGCGTCCAATAAGTTCGCGGTCTCCCCCTAGGTCAACACCAAGTTCTTGTGACTTTAATTCAATGGATGCACGCCCGGCCATCTCAGAGACCAACATGCGCATATCGTTTCCGACAGATGCTGGATCTTCATGTTGGTAAAGATTTGAATCAACCTTGATTGCAGATGCATGTAGTCCGGCCTTATGTGCAAATGCCGATACACCCACATATGGCTGACGAGCAGATGGTGAAACATTGGTGACCTCAGCAACTGCATGTGAGATGCGGAAAGCTTCACGGAGTGCATTCTCAGGCAATACTGGCTTATCTTTCTTGAGTTCTAAGTTGGCGATGATTGCTACAAGGTCAGCGTTACCTGTTCGCTCGCCATATCCATTAAGAGTTCCTTGAACATGTGTCACACCTGCTGCAATCGCAGCCATTGAGTTGGCGATGGCGCAACCGGTGTCGTTGTGGCAGTGAATTCCAAGGCGAGCACTTGATGCTTGGAGAACATCGTGGACAACTTGTGAAAGCTCATCAGGCAACATTCCGCCGTTGGTATCACAGAGGGCAATCACATCAGCGCCAGATTCGGCGGCAACGCGGACAACTTCTAGAGCGTATGCGCGATTGTTACGGTAACCATCAAAGAAGTGTTCGGCATCGAGAAATACGCGCTGACCTTCTTGGCGAAGGTGGGTAATGCTGTCGCGAATCATCTCTAAGTTTTCATCGAGTGAAGTTTTGAGCGCAAGATCAACGTGGCGATCAAATGCCTTTGCCACCAGAGTTACTGCCGGTGCGCCAGAATCGCGAAGTGCGCCAAGTAGAGCATCATCTGCTGCCTTTACGTTGGGGCGACGAGTGGCACCGAATGCTACAAAGGTTGCGTTCTTGAGTTTGAGTTCTTTCTTAGCGAGTGCGAAAAACTCAGTGTCTTTTGGATTAGCCCCTGGCCATCCACCTTCGATAAAGCCAACACCGAGATCATCAAGGTGGCGAGCGATTGTTAACTTGTCGTGGACTGAGAGATTGAGGCCTTCTTGCTGTGCGCCATCGCGCAAGGTGGTGTCATAGATATGAAACGCATCATCCATTGCCATCAGATGACTCTCTTTACCCAGCCGTGCTTATCCTCAATGTTTCCGTGCTGAATACCAAGTAAGTGATTGCGGATTTGCATAGTGATCACACCAGGCTGCCCATCGCCTGTAACCCAGGTTCCCATTGCACTCTTTGCCTGACCGATCGGTGAGACAACAGCTGCAGTGCCGCAGGCAAATGTTTCGGTGATCTCTCCTGTTGCGATGCCATCTTGCCAATCAGTGGTGCTGATCATTCCTTCTTCAACTTTATAGCCAAGATCCGCGGCAACGCTCAAGATTGAATCGCGTGTGACACCCGGCAATAACGTACCGGTGAGCTTTGGCGTAAAGATGGTGGCATCTGCGCCTTTACCTTTAACAAAGTAAAGATTCATCCCGCCCATCTCTTCAACCCATTTACGTTCAACGGCATCGAGCCAGACAACTTGGTCACAACCTTCTTTCGCTGCAGCCTTCTGTGCAACGAGGCTCGCTGCATAGTTTCCACCGCACTTTGCCTCACCTGTTCCACCTTGGGATGCGCGAACATATTCAGTTGAGATCCATACAGAAACAGCCTTTGATGGATCAAAGTAAGCACCTGCAGGTGTTGCAATCAAGATATACGTTGCTTTATTTGAAGGGCGTACACCCAGACCCACTTCAGTTGCGATCATAAATGGGCGAATGTATAAAGATTCACCAACTTTATTTGGAACCCAACCCGCATCCTGTTTTACAAGAGTTTCAACTGTTTCAAGAAAGAGTTCAACGGGCATTTCAGGAAGTGCTAAACGTGCAGCGCTTCGAGCAAATCTCTTTGCATTTGCCTCTGGGCGAAAGAGTGCGATGCCACCATCTGGTTGGCGATAAGCCTTCATGCCTTCAAAGATCTCTTGGCCGTAGTGAAAGACAGCAGTTGCAGGATCTAAGGTGATTGGACCGTATGGAACGAGTTCAGGTTCTGCCCATCCGCTCTTCTCATCCCACTCACAAATAACCATGTGGTCGGTGTAGTACTTACCGAAGCCACCTTCAGCAACGAGAGCATCTCGCGTTGCCGCATCCTTTGCATGAGGGTTGAGAGTAATTTTCATTTTAGAGTAGCGCCAAAAGCGCATCCCCCACTTCTGTTGTACTTCTCTTTGCAGTACCTCGCGTTGCAAGATCTTTTGCCACCGCTGCCTGCACATCGCGCGCAGCATCTGCTAGCCCAAGGTGATCAAGCATCATTGCAATCGACATCACGGTCGCGGTTGGATCAGCAAGGTTTTTGCCAGCGATATCTGGTGCGGAACCATGTACTGGTTCAAACATGGATGGGAATGCACCGGTGGGATTGATATTGCCCGATGCTGCCAAACCGATTCCGCCGCAGATTGCAGCTGCAATGTCGGTCAAGATATCTCCAAAGAGATTATCTGTGACAACGACATCAAAACGATCTGGGTTTGTTACAAAGAACATGGATGCTGCATCAACATGCAGATAATCGGTGGTGATTGTTGGATACTCAGTGGCAACCTCATTAAAGGTACGAGTCCAGAGGCTTCCAGCGCGCGTAAGCACATTGTTTTTATGAACCAGGGTGAGCTTCTTGCGATCGCGCTTAGTTGCTAGTTCAAATGCGTATCTGATGGCACGTTCAGCGCCGCGACGAGTATTGAGTGACTCTTCAGTTGCAATTTCATTTTCTGTACCGAGTGCGAGAACGCCACCAGCGCCAACATACGGTCCTTCAGTTCCTTCGCGGACAACCACGAAATCAATTGGTGCATCTGTGGCAAGCGGTCCCGTGATTCCTGGTGAAAGTTTGGCAGGACGCAAGTTGATGTAGTGATCGAATGCAAAGCGAAGTTTGAGTAGAAGTCCACGCTCTAAAACTCCACTAGGAACAGTTGGATCCCCTACCGCACCGAGCAAGATGACATCAGATTTTGCAATCTCTGCCATTACTGAATCAGGAAGTACCTCACCTGTGCGATGCCAATACCCTGCACCTAAGTCGTATTCGGTCTTAGCAAAGGTGGTCTCGTACTTTGCTGCGACTTTATCGAGGACACGGATTCCTTGAGCAACTACCTCAGGGCCAATTCCATCTCCTGCAATAACGGCAAGGTTAATCTTCTTTGACATTAGTTCACCAAGGAGACAGATCGAACAAGATCTGCTCCGATCTCCTTTGCTACAGATGCTGCAACAGATTCTGAGACAGATGAATCAACAGTGATCGCCATGAGTGCGCTTCCACCTTGAGTCTGTCGTGCAACCTGCATGCCAGCAATATTGATCTTGGCAACGCCAAGTGCGTTACCGACAGCGCCGACGACGCCAGGGCGATCGACATAACCAAGGAAGAGCATGTTCTCAGATGGTGGAAGATCAAGATCAAATCCATCAATTGCAATGATCTTCTCAACTTTGCGAATACCCATCAACGTGCCATCAACCTTGACTGATTTACCGTTACTTAAGGCAAGGTGAAGCGAGATCATGCTGCGATATTCAGGACTATCTGGAGTCGTTGAAACGTTCGATGTAACGCCACGCTCTGCAGCAAGTCCTGGTGCATTTACATATGTGACATCTTCAGAACCTGCAGCCAATAACGCGCCTTTAAGTGCGCTAATTGCTAAGACAGATGAATCATGTCCTGAGATATCTCCCATGACAGTGATCTCCATGCTGACAGGAAGTTCTCCCGCCAAAGCTGTACCGATCTGCGCCATCTTCTCAACCAATGGAAGTGATGGACGAATCTCATCGTGAATTGCTCCACCCTTGACGTTGACTGCATCAGGTACGAGTTCACCGCCGAGTGCTTTACGAACAGAGACTGCAACAGCAATACCTGCGCGCTCCTGCGCTTCGTCAGTTGATGCACCAAGGTGCGGAGTTGCAACAACTTCATCTAGCTCAAAGAGTGGTGAATCAGTACATGGCTCTGTCGCATAGACATCAAGACCAGCGCCTGCAACACGACCTTCCTTAATCGCGGTGTAGAGCGCTGCTTCATCGAGTACTCCACCACGCGCTGCATTAATAATGCGTACCTGTGGCTTGACCTTCTTGAGCGCTTCCTCGCCAATGAGATTCGCTGTCTCTTTTGTCTTTGGAAGGTGGATAGTAATGAAATCACTTCGCTTCAGCAGTTCATCAAGCTCGACGAGTTCGACATTAAGTTGTGCTGCGCGTGCTGGTTGCAAATATGGATCGTAGGCAATGACGCTCATGCCAAATGCCTGCATGCGATGGGCGACCAATTGTCCGATGCGACCAAATCCCACAATGCCAAGAGTTTTTTCAAACAACTCTGCACCGGTGTACTTAGAACGCGCCCACTTCCCGTTACGCAAAGCTGCGTGTGCAGGTGAGACAAAGCGAGCTGATGCGAGCAAAAGTGCGATAGCAAGTTCTGCGGCAGAGACGATATTTGATGTCGGAGCGTTAACAACCATCACGCCAGCAGCTGTTGCTGCCGGAATATCTACGTTATCAAGCCCAACACCCGCGCGAGCAATCACGCGAAGTCCCTTTGCTGCAGCAATAGCTTCGGCATCCATCTTGGTTGCAGAGCGAATCAAAACAGCATCGACACCTTTACCAAGTTCGGTCAAAAGCTCTGCCCGGTTTGCACCGTCGCAGTTGCGCACCTCAAAATCAGGTCCGAGCGCTTCAAGTGTTGCTGGACTTAACTCTTCTGCAATCAGAACAACAGGTTTAGCCACGTGATGCGCTTCCTTCTTGGTAGTCATCCTTATTTGAATTCTTCATCCAGCTAAACATCTTGCGAAGTTCGCGGCCCACTGCCTCAATTGGGTGTGTCTCACCCTTTGCGCGAAGAGCCTTAAATTCTGGTGCTCCAGCCTCTTGATCATCGATGAAGCGTTTTGCGAATGCTCCTGATTGGATATCTGCAAGTACTGCCTTCATATTCTCTTTCACGCGTGGATCGATAACGCGTGGACCTGAGACGTAATCTCCGAATTCAGCGGTATCTGAAACTGACCAACGCTGCTTTGCGATTCCACCTTCGTACATCAAATCAACAATGAGTTTGAGTTCGTGGAGACATTCAAAGTAGGCAACTTCTGGCTGATATCCCGCTTCGATAAGAGTTTCAAAGCCGTACATCACGAGTTGTGATGCGCCGCCACACAATACTGATTGCTCACCAAAGAGATCTGTTTCGCACTCTTCAGTAAATGTTGTCAAGATTCCACCGGCGCGTAATCCACCAATTGCCTTTGCATAAGAAAGTGTGAGTGGCCAAGCACTCCCTGTTGAATCTTGTTCAACAGCAACGATCACTGGAACCCCGCGACCAGCTGAGTACTCACGACGCACTAAGTGGCCTGGACCCTTTGGTGCAACCATGCAGACATCAACATGTGCTGGTGGAGTGATGTAACCAAAACGAATATTGAATCCGTGGCCAAAGAAGATCGCATCCCCTGCCTTAAGGTTTGGTTCGATTGACTCGGTATAGATGTGGCGCTGAACATGGTCAGGTGCCAAGATCATGATGACGGTTGCTTCCTTGACTGCATCAGCAACGCTTGTCACGCGAAGGCCGGCTTCTTCTGCCTTTGCGCGCGATGGTGAACCATCTTTAAGACCAACTCGAACATCAACACCTGAGTCACGAAGACTCAATGCGTGTGCATGGCCTTGTGAGCCGTAACCGATGATCGCGACCTTGCGACCCTGGATGATTGAGAGATCTGCATCCTCTTCGTGATACATCGTTGCCACGGTATTTCTCCTTTGTTGTTGTTCTATCGAGATCTAGTTTAGTTCTGATAATCGGGTTGAGTGTCATGCTTGGTATTGCTGATTGCGCCTTCAAGGACCTCTTCGATCCGTATTACGTTGATTAATTTATCTAGCTGGGCGATAACTTGCTCAAGAGAGTGACCTTCGACACTCACCTCGATGATCATCTTGGAAATCTTTGCGTTTTCGGTCGGTCCAACCACAAGTGAATCAATGTTGTAGGTACGACGAGCAAAGAGTCCGGCTACGCGCGCCAAAACACCTGGTTCGTTTTCGACGAGAACTTCTAATTTATGAATGGCCATTAGAGCTCCTGTGAATCCCAGTCAGGGGCTGTTGCCCGAGCGATCATAATGTCATCGTTAGACGTTCCCGCTGCAACCATCGGCCAGACCATGGCATCGCGATGAACACGGAAATCTACGACAACTGGTTGATCATTAATTGACATCGCTTTCTCGATCACCGCATCGACATCTTCTGGGCGTTCGCAGGCAAGACCCACGCAGCCCATCGCTTCGGCTAACAATGGGAAGTTTGGAACGCGCTTTGATTCAAGGCTGGTATTTGAATAACGACTGTCATAGAACAGCGTCTGCCACTGGCGAACCATTCCAAGGCTTTCATTATTGATGATTGCAATCTTTACAGGAATGTCATTAAGCGCGCACGTTACAAGTTCCTGATTTGTCATCTGGAAACATCCGTCACCATCGATTGCCCACACTGTTGTATCAGGAGCGCCGACCTTTGCACCCATTGCAGCAGGAACGGCATATCCCATTGTTCCCGCACCACCTGAATTGAGCCATGTGCGCGGCTTCTCATACTTAACAAATTGCGATGCCCACATCTGATGCTGGCCAACACCCGCTGCAAAAATTGTGTCAGGTCCACAGATTTGGCTCAGGCGTTCGATTACAAATTGTGGAGAGAGTGAACCATCGGATGGAATGTCATAACCAAGTGGATATGTCGCACGCAATTTATTCATTGAGTCGAGCCACGGAGTCAGATCTGGCTGGCTCTTTGCAAAGGCGGCTTTAAGTGCTGGAACCAGTGCTTTCATGGTCTCGCGCACATCACCGATTACTGGAACATCGGCGTAACGATTCTTGCCGATCTCTGCTGGATCAATATCGGCGTGAATCACCTTTGCATTTACTGCAAATGTTGAAAGTTTTCCTGTGACACGATCATCAAAGCGCGCACCTAAGGTAATAAGTAAGTCAGCCTTTTGTAGCGCGGTAACCGCTGCAACTGTTCCGTGCATTCCTGGCATTCCCATATGCAGTGGGTGTGAATCAGGAAAAGCTCCACGCGCCATCAACGTTGTAACGACAGGTGCACCTAAGAGTTCGGCGAGTGCAAGTAGTTCGCGCGCACCGTTGGCTTTGATAACGCCACCGCCAACATAGAGCACTGGCTTCTTTGATGAGGCGATAAGCGCTGCTGCATCATTGATTGAATTTTGATGAGGAGTTACCTGAGGCTTGTATCCTGGCAATTCAATACTTGTTGGCCAGTTATAGGTCGTCTCTTTTTGAAGTGCATCCTTTGCGATATCGACAAGAACTGGGCCAGGTCGACCTGTGGTTGCAATGTGAAAGGCTTCAGCGATTACACGTGGAATATCGTCTGGGTTGGTTACAAGAAAATTGTGTTTTGTAAATGGCATTGTGATGCCGCGAATATCTGCCTCTTGAAAGGCATCGGTTCCAATTGCAAGAGAAGGTACTTGACCTGTGATGGCAACCATTGGAACTGAATCCATCGCTGCATCGGCCAACGGCGTGACTAAGTTTGTTGCCCCAGGTCCAGATGTAGCGATACAAACGCCAGCGCGTCCTGTTACTTGGGCATAACCAGTGGCGGCATGGCCAGCACCTTGTTCGTGACGAACCAAGATATGGCGAATGGTGGAGTCGTAGATGGGATCGTATGCAGGCAAGATTGCACCGCCAGGAATACCGAACATCACATCAACGCCAGCGGCTTCAAGGCTTTTCACCAATGAAGTAGCTCCATTCATTACTGTGCCTTCTGCTGTTGGAACATGTGCCATCTCTTCGTACTCCTTTCGATCTCAATAGAACGGTTAAATAAAAAAACCCTCAGATATCTGAGGGCGCGTGTCGTGAAGGCACGCGCTATCGAATCACCACCACTGATGATGTCTGAACGCGTGTGCTTGTCATGCTCATATTCTCCAACCTCAGGGCATAGGCGTCAAGAGGTGAGATGGTGATCTCACAATATGAGAGGGCCATCGAGTTAGTCGCAGACAGCCCCGCGGGAGGCCGAGCCAACGAGCTGAGTAAATTTATGTAGGACTCCACGAGTGTATTGATGCGTCAGTGGCTTCCAACCGACTTTGCGAGCCGCTAACTCTGCAGGTTCTACCAAAAGATCAAGGGTTCGATTGGTGATATCAATTCGAACAATGTCGCCATCTTTTACAAATGCGATCGGTCCCCCATCAACTGCCTCTGGAGAAACGTGACCAACACAGAGTCCGGTAGATCCACCAGAGAAACGTCCATCAGTAATGAGAAGAGTTGATTTTCCAAGTCCGGCACCTTTGATAGCACCAGTAATCATTAGCATCTCGCGCATTCCAGGACCACCCTTTGGTCCTTCATAGCGAATGACAACTACATCGCCTGCTTGAATAGTTCCATCTTCAAGGGCATCCATCGCTGATTGTTCGCGATCAAATACTCGAGCAGGGCCTTCGAAGTTCGCAATTCCGATTCCTGCCGTCTTACAGACAGCGCCTTCTGGTGTGAGCGATCCACCCAGAATAGTGATTCCTACATCGGTAGAAAGTGGCTTATCAATAGCACGTAGTACTTCACCATCAGCAAGTGGTGGCTTAATGTCCGCTAAGTTTTCAGCCATAGTCTTACCGGTGACAGTCAATGTATCGCCATGGAGATATCCAGCATCGAGTAATACCTTCAACACAACAGGAATTCCACCCACGCGATCAACATCAGACATGACGAATTTACCGAATGGTTTGAGGTCACCAAGAAGTGGAACCTTTGAACCGATTCGGTGGAAATCTTCTAGCGTTAACTCAACATCGGCTTCGTGAGCGATCGCCAACAAGTGAAGTACCGCGTTGGTAGAGCCACCCAAGGCCATTAAAACTGTGATCGCATTTTCAAATGCCTTCTTTGTCAGGATCATGCGAGTTGTGATTCCGAGTTTGATGAGGTTCACAACTGCTTCACCAGATTTAATTGCATAGGCATCGCGTCTGCGATCAATTGCAGGAGGAGCAGCCGATCCGGGTAGTGAGAGACCTAGCGCTTCACCGATTGCTGCCATTGTGTTTGCAGTAAACATTCCAGCACAAGCACCTTCGCCCGGGCAGATTGCACGCTCAATTTCATCGACATTTTCTTTCGTAATGAGTCCTCGTGCACATGCACCCACTGCCTCAAATGCATCAATGATCGTGACATCTCTACCATCTACCTGACCCGGAAGGGATGAGCCCGCATAGACAAATACTGCAGCCACATCAAGTCGCGCTGCTGCCATCATCATTCCGGGAAGTGACTTATCGCATCCAGCAAATGTCACCATTCCATCAAATCTTTCTGCCTGCATAACAGTTTCAACAGAGTCAGCGATGATTTCGCGAGAAACTAGCGAGAAGTGCATTCCTGAATGGCCCATGGAAATTCCATCAGAGACGGAGATTGTTCCGAACTGCATTGGGAAACCGCCGGCGTTAAAGACGCCTTCTTTAGATGCTTTTGCAAGTCGATCGAGTGAAAGGTTGCAGGGGGTGATTTCATTCCAAGAAGAGGCGATACCAATCTGTGGCTTAACCCAATCCTCATCATCCATTCCAACTGCACGCAACATTCCTCGCGCAGGAGCACGTTCTAATCCATCAGTAACAACTCCAGAACGCGGCTTCATCTTCGACATGAGAGAAGTCTAGCCTCAAGTCTAGGTTGGTCTAGTTGCTCTGGCCCCTAGTTAATTTGACCTAGTTACTTTGACCTAGGTGGCCAAGGAGAAGTTCGCGCACTCGCGCGGCATCTGCTTGGCCCCTTGTCTCTTTCATCACGGCACCAATCAGCGCACCGGCTGCAGGAATATGCCCATCGCGAACTTTCTGAGCAGTCTCAGCTTGTTCAGAACAGACTTTTTCAATCGCCGCCATGAGTGCGCCATCATCATTAACAACCTTGATTCCGCGCTTTGCCACAACCTGCGCCGGAGTTCCCTCCCCCGCAATCACACCTTCAACAACTTGGCGTGCGAGTTTATCGGTGAGTTCACCTTTATTAACAAGAGCAACAATCTCTGCAACATCTGAAGGATTGATCGCAAGTTCTGTAACAGAAACTTCTCGATCGTTGGCGATTCGAGAAATTTCACCAAGCCACCATGAACGCGCCTTTGTTGGATCAGCACCGAGCAGAACAGTTGCTTCCACGATATCGAGAACATCAGCATTGACCATCGCAGCCATCTCTTTATCTGGAACGTTCCACTCTTGCTTCAAACGTTTTCTACGAAGTGATGGTCGCTCAGGAAGTGCCTTACGTAATTCTTCGATCCATGCAGCATCTGGTGCGACAGGGACAAGATCTGGTTCTGGGAAATAGCGATAATCCTCCGCTTGCTCCTTAGAGCGACCAGAACGGGTTAGCCCAGTATCTTCTTGGAAGTGACGAGTCTCTTGCTTGACCTTCTGTCCTGCATCAAGAAGTTCAGCATGGCGAATCATTTCACCGCGGATAGCGCGTTCGACTGAACGGAGTGAGTTCACATTCTTTGTCTCAGAACGCGTACCAAGAACATCTGATCCCATCGGCTTGAGCGACACGTTGGCATCACAGCGCAGTGAACCTTGCTCCATCTTCACATCAGAGACGCCAAGTCCACGCAAGATGTCGCGGAGTTCTGCAACGTAGGCACGTGCAACTTCTGGTGCGTACTTACCTGTGCCCGGAACAATCTTCGTAACAATTTCAACGAGAGGGATTCCGGCACGGTTGTAATCAAGGAGTGAGTAATCCGCCCCATGGATCCGACCTGTTGCCCCACCGACATGGAGAGACTTTCCTGTGTCTTCTTCCATATGGACTCGTTCGACTTCGATGCGAAATTCTTTTGGACCTTCATCAGTGTCGATCTCAACATCAACATAGCCGTCAAAACAGATGGGTTCATCGTATTGAGAAATCTGAAAGTTCTTCGGCATATCTGGGTAGAAGTAATTCTTGCGAGCAAAGCGGCTATACGGTGCGATAGAGCAGTTCAGTGCTAAACCAATTTTGATCGTTGATTCAATCGCACGGGCATTAACCACTGGCAGAGCACCAGGAAGTGCTAAACAGACTGGACACGTTTGAGTATTAGGTTCGCCACCAAATACCGTGCTGCATGAGCAGAACATCTTTGACTCTGTATTAAGTTCAACGTGTACTTCAAGACCCAATACTGGATCGTACTTTGCAACAACATCATCGTATGAGATAGCCATTACTTGCTACCTCCCAACGCTGGAGCCTTTGAAATTAAATGTCCGCCCCACTGTGAAACAAGGGCTGCTTCGAGAGCTGATCCCACTTGGTAGAGGCGCGCATCTTGCATGGCAGGTGCCATGATTTGGAAACCAACTGGCAATCCATCCTCATCCGCTAGCCCTGCAGGAAGGCTCATGCCACAGATACCGGCAAGGTTAACTGGGATAGTCGCAACATCACCAAGATACATAGCAATTGGATCATTTGATTTTTCACCAATTTTAAATGCAGTTGTTGGAGCAGTTGGTGAGACCAGAACATCTGCCTGAGCAAATGCCTTGGCATAATCTTGAATAATCAATGTGCGAATCTTCTGCGCACTTCCGTAGTAGGCATCGTAATAACCAGATGAGAGAGCGTAAGCGCCAAGAATAATGCGACGCTTTACTTCGTGACCAAAGCCAGCGTTACGGGTAGCGTTCATCACTGACTCAGCAGATGCTCCATCGCTATCGCCAACTCGTAAGCCATAACGCATCGCATCAAAGCGAGCTAGGTTTGAAGAGCATTCAGATGGCGCAATTAAATAGTAAGCGGCAAGTGCGTATTCAAAACTTGGGCAATCTACTTCAACAATTTGTGCGCCAAGAGATGCCAACACCTGAAGCGATTCATCAAAACGCGCCTGCACACCAGTTTGATAACCCTCTCCTTGTAATTGTTTGATCACACCAATCTTCATACCTTTGACATCGCCCTTGCGCGCTGCAGCAACCACGTCAGGGAATGCACCGTTAATGCTTGTTGCATCTTTAGAATCATGGCCAGCCATCACATCATGCAAAAGAGCAGTATCTAGAACTGTGCGACCAAATGGACCTGCCTGATCAAGGCTTGATGAATAAGCAATAAGACCGTAACGCGAAACTGCTCCATATGTTGGACGCACACCGACGATGCCTGTCAACGCAGCAGGTTGTCTAATTGATCCGCCTGTATCTGAACCGATAGCAAGTGGTGCTTCATATGCACTTACGGCAGCAGCAGATCCTCCGCTTGAGCCACCTGGAGTGCGGGATAGGTCCCAAGGATTAAATGTGGGGCCATACGCAGAATTTTCGGTAGATGAACCCATTGCGAATTCATCCATATTTGTCTTTCCAAGAATGACGATTCCTGCCTCTTTAATCTTTGAGACAACGGTGGAGTCATATTGTGGCTTCCACCCTTGCAGTATTTTCGATCCTGCCGTTGTTGGAACTCCTTCTTGCGCCAAGACATCCTTGAGCGCCAAAGGGATTCCAGCGAGTGGATGCAATTTCTTTCCCGCGTTGCGATCAGCATCAACGCGTGAGGCCTGAGCTAGTGCGCTTTCGGCATCCACATGCAGAAATGCTTTTACTGAAGAATCAACATCCTCGATGCGATCAAGATGTGCCTGAGTCAATTGAGTCGATGTCACTTCACCCTTTACAAGGGCCTCTGACATTGCTGCAGCGCTCTGGGTAATCACTCTGCTTCACCAAGAATCTGTGGAACGCGAAAACGTTGCTCTTCTTGTGCTGGTGCACCGGAGAGCGCTTGCTCTGGAGTAAGGCTTGGGCGTACTTCATCTTCGCGGAAAACATTTTGGATCGGCTGAGGATGAGATGTTGCGATGACTCCATCAAGATTTACCTCTTGTACGCGAGCGACTGCGTCAAGGATCACTCCAAATTGTGAAGAGAGGCTGACAAGTTCTTCCTCGCTCATTTCAATGCGGGCTAGGGCTGCCAGCTTTGCTACATCATCGCGAGAAAGACTGCTCATGCGTGCAGTCTATAAAAAGAATGGCTTATGAGCGAATCTGCCCTGTTCCAGTGACTATCCAGGTTGTTGTCGTCATTGCCTCTAACCCCATAGGGCCGCGTGCGTGAAGTTTTTGATTAGAGATACCGATCTCTGCGCCAAATCCCATCTCCTCGCCATCAGTAAAGCGTGTCGAAGCGTTGACCATAACCGCGGCGCAATCTGACATTGCCACAAATTTACGCGCGCTCTCTTTATCTTGCGTCACTATCGCTTCAGTGTGCTGGGTTCCAAATGTCGCGATGTGATCCACGGCGCTTTCAAGTGAATCGACCACTCCTACATTCATCTCAAGGACTCCGTATTCGGTGCCCCAGTTCTCTGCAGTGGCCCGAGTGGTATCAATATTTAAAGTTTTTGCGACAGCCTCTACCGTTGCATCGACATGCATAACTACACCAGCGCCATGAAGGGATTTCAATAAAGTAGGCAAGAATTTCTCCGCAACAGAAGTGTGAACGAGAACAGTCTCTGCTGCATTACAGACACTTGGTCGATGTGTCTTTGAATTAAGGACGATAGGAAGTGCCTTCTCTAAATCTGCTGCAGCGTCAATATAGACATGGCAGACGCCAGCACCGGTCTCAATTGTTGGCACCGATGCTTCATCGACAACCATTCGAATGAGGGAAGCGCTACCGCGTGGAATTACCAGATCTACTTTTCCGCGTGCGGTCAGTAGCGCTTGCACAGTCGCTCGCTCATCTGATGGGACCAACTGAAGTACATCTGGTGAAATCGAGGTCGTTGCAAGCGCTGATCGCATTACCTCTATCAAAACCTTATTGCTCGCATCTGCAGTAGATGAGCCTCGCAGCAGCGCAGCATTTCCTGACATCAAAAGAATCACCGCTGCATCAACGGTCACATTAGGACGAGCCTCATAAACCATGCCAATAACACCGAACGGGACAGAAACTTGTTCAAGTTCTAGCCCGTTAGGAAGCGTTGACTTCTTCAATATTCGCCCGAGTGGATCTTCCAGGTCAGCTACTTGCCGCGCGCCGTTAGCCATTGCTGTGATGCGCTCACGTGTGAGAAGCAAACGATCTTGCATCTGTGGGTGCATGGATTCATCCCGCGCTCGTTGCATATCAAGATCATTGGCGGCAAGTATTTCGTCACTGCGCTCTTCCAGTGCTGTTGCAATTGCGCGTAGTGCTTGCTTACGTGTCTCACCTGAAGTCGCCACGAGAGTACGCGCAGCAGTGCGCGCAGTGAGCGCTAGCCCTTCAACTATTGCACGTGCATCCATAGGAATAAGCCTATCGCCAGATACCCTAACCATGTGCGCAAAATAATTCGTAACATCGCCATTTCTATCTTCGTTCTCTATCTAGGCCTCTTTGGATTGACCAAAGTGATTCGTTATCCCGAACCGATTGCTTCCATCCGGTTAGGGCTTGCTCCAGCATCGAAGACCCCTGATCTCATGCCTTCCCACATTATTGAGGGTGCACCGTCAGATGAATCTGCATGGATTATTGGCGAGCAAGAGGAGATCACTCAGGTGACATGGCAGGGAGAGAAAGTAAGCTTCCAAGAATTCTTAGATGCCACTCAGACAAATGCATTTTTAGTGATCAGAAACGGGAAGATCACCTACGAGAATTATTTGAATGGCAAGACTGAGTCAACGGTTCTTCCTTCATACTCTGTAGCAAAGACAATGACCGCACTTGTTATCGGTCAGTTAGTCGATGAAGGCACTCTCAACGAGGAGAACACTTTTGTTAGTTACCTGCCTCGATTCAAGGCTGGTACATCCTTTGATGAGGTAACGATTAGAGACCTTCTCGATATGAAGTCTGGGATTGGCGTTTCAGATAACTATCCATCTGGTCCAGCAGGGTGGGGTGTTGCGATTGCGCAGATGTATGCCACAACGGATATGAATTACTTTCTTAACAACAATAGAAAGATGCGCGAAGAGCCAGGAACTTTCGCCGAGTATCGAAGTGTGAATACTCAGATGCTTGGACTAATCATTCAAGAGGTGACAGGAAATTCTTTAGCTGATGAGTTTAGTAATCGCATCTGGAAGCGAGTTCGTGCTGATTACAACGCTACGTGGAATGTAGATAAGGTCGGTGGGCATGAGAAAGCCTTCTGTTGCTTTAATGCAACAGCCCGTGATTATGCACGTGTTGGCCAAGCGCTCATGAGTGGGATGCCAGATATCGCAAGCCCATCCTGGACGAAACGGCTATCCACCTCAGAAGTAAATCTTGATTACGGCTGGGGATATAGCGCGCAGATGTGGCATCCATATCCTGGGATAAATCTGATGATGGGTCTACACGGACAATACATTTATCAAGATAAGGCGACGCAAACTGTCATTGTAAAACTTAGTGATATGCCGACAAGTGCTGATGGAATCAGTGATGATATTGCAGCAGTACTAAAGGAGATATCAGAGAAGAACTAAATCATCTCGGTGTACGAGTTCACGTTCGTACTCTGCTCCAAGGGATGCTGCTAGCTCTTTCGTTGATCTACCTAGCATCTGTGGAATTTCTGCAGAATCAAATGCCACAAGTCCGCGGGCAATAACTTCACCATTTTGCGAGACAAGTTCGACAGTATCCCCTGAGATGAACTCACCGCTCACACTCGTTACACCTGCTGGAAGTAGAGACACACCGCGTTCGCGGAGCGCCTTCACTGCGCCATCGTCTAAAACTAAGCGACCTTGTGGCGTGGATGCGTGAGCCAGCCAGAGAAGACGAGAGGTTGTTCGTCCTGCATGTGAATGGAAGAACGTGCCAACTTTTTCGCCGGCGATCGCAGCAGAAGATTGCGCAAGAGAAGTGAGCAACATAGGGATCCCAGCACTTGTTGATATTCGCGCCGCTTCTACTTTAGTGACCATTCCCCCGCTGCCAACGCCAGCAGAACCTGCACCGCCGAGTGAGATTGATTCAATATCTGACATTGAAACAACTTCATGGATTGCAGATGCACCCGCTTGTGTAGGGGGCGCATCATAGAGAGCATCGATATCAGAGACGAGAACGAGAAGATCAGCACCAATGAGTAAAGCCACAAGCGCTGCTAGGCGGTCGTTATCACCGAAGCGAATTTCCTGAGTTCCAACTGTGTCGTTCTCATTAATGATCGGGACAACGCCAAGTGAGAGAAGTTTTGCAAGAGTTTGATGAGCATTCTGGTAGTGCGAGCGACGCACAATATCTTCTGTCGTAAGAAGTACTTGAGAAGAAAGAATTGAATGCTCAGAAAATGCCTGGTTGTAACGAGCAATAAGTAAACCTTGCCCTACCGATGCTGCTGCTTGTTGAGTAGCGAGGTCTTTTGGGCGGGTAGAGAGTTTCAGTGGTGCAAGACCAGCAGCGATAGCACCTGATGAGACGAGTGCAACTTCGGCACCGCGCGCTTTGAGATCTGCAATAACACTGACGATTTTTTCAACTGCTGCGGCGTCGAGCTGAGATCCGGCAGCGCCAGTAAGCGAAGATGAGCCGATCTTGATAACAATGCGCTTGGCGGAAGTCACATATGTGCGATCCATGTGTCTACTCTTTCACCCGTGGAGTGTGTGGGTCTTCAACGTTGTACTCCCACTGCTTGGCAATCTCATCATCACTGAGTTGATCGACAACGCGTTCTTCAACAATCCACGTTGATTCAAGGCGCGAATCTTCACCACGTCGATGAAGATGGCCGGCAAGCTGCTCAGCTCCCGCTTCAATCGTTGGTTCCCAGTCAAAGATGATTTGATCTTCACCGTCGCCGATTCGAACTTCACTTCCGGCAAGTGCACCCTTTTTAAAGAGCTCCTTTTCAACACCGAGTTGTGCGAGTCGATCTGCGAGATATCCAATTGCCTCGGCGTTCTTAAAGTTTGTCTGTCGTACCCAACGTTCGACTTTCTTGCCGCGCACTTCAAATGTTCCATCTGCGTTGGCGCGAACGGTAAAGCCTGAATCGTCAACTGCGGTTGGGCGCAGAATAATTCTGGTGCGCTCCTCCGTTGCCGCCTCTGCTCGCGCCTTATGTACAAGACGTCCCATTGCATAGGTGAGTTCTTGCAGACCTTCTCGGCTTGCCGCTGAAACTTTATAAACTTCATAACCTTTTTCTCGAAGAGTTTCTTCAACCATATCTGCCATCGCAGATCCATCTGGAAGATCAATCTTATTGAGGGCAACAATACGAACGCGATCTTCAAGACCACCGTACAGTGCGAGTTCTTCTTCAATGATTTCAAGATCTTGTACTGGGTTTCGATCTGTCTCAAGAGTTCCGCAATCAAGAACATGCACAAGTGCAACACAGCGTTCTACGTGGCGGAGAAATTCAAGTCCGAGACCTTTACCCTGTGAGGCTCCTGGAATTAAGCCAGGAACATCTGCAACGGTAAAGCGCGTCTCACCTGCTTGGACAACGCCAAGATTTGGAACGAGAGTAGTAAATGGATAGTCAGCAATTTTTGGACGTGCTGCTGAAATTGCTGCAATCAGTGATGATTTTCCAGCACTTGGATAACCGACGAGTGCTATATCCGCAACTGATTTAAGTTCAAGTGTGAGTGTGCGTGTTTGGCCTGGCTCACCAAGGAGTGCAAAGCCTGGTGCGCGACGTTTGGATGATGAGAGCGCAAGGTTTCCAAGGCCACCATGACCGCCTTGTGCTGCCATAAATGTTGTGCCGATTCCAACTAAATCTGCAAGAAGGTTTCCTTCTTTGTCATAGACCACGGTGCCGTTTGGAACAGCAAGAATTAAATCTTCACCCATATGTCCATCTTTACGATCGCCATAACCTTGATGACCTGATGTTGCTTTGCGATGTGGTGAATGGTGAAAATCAAGAAGTGTTGTCACGCTTGAGTCAACGACGAGAATTACATCGCCACCACGACCACCGTTTCCACCGTCTGGTCCACCGAGTGGCTTAAATTTTTCGCGCTTTACTGAGACGCATCCATCGCCGCCATTTCCGGCAGAGGCAAAGAGAGTCACGCGATCTACAAATGATGTCATCGCCTATCTCCTTCCTAGCCTCTATCTACCCTAAATCTGATGTGCATTTCTTTATGAATTAGACGAGCAATAAAAAAGCGGACACGCATGGATGCGGCCCGCTCTTTTAAGAGAAACCTTTTTACGCTACCGGAACTACATTCACTACACGGCGACCGCGAGCGCGTCCGAATTCAACAGCTCCTGCAGCAAGTGCAAAAAGCGTGTCGTCCTTACCGCGTCCAACGTTCTTTCCTGGGTGAAAGTGTGTACCGCGCTGGCGGACCAAGATCTCGCCTGCGTTTACTTCTTGTCCACCGAAGCGCTTGATGCCAAGGTACTGTGGATTGGAATCGCGACCGTTTCGTGTCGAGGAGACACCCTTCTTACTTGCCATTTGTTATGCCCCCTTAACGCCGCTGATTGCGGTGATCTTGACTCGAGTGTGCTGTGCACGGAAACCTTGACGACGACGGTAACCCGTCTTGTTCATGTAACGAAGGATGTCGATCTTTGGACCCTTCACTTCGTCAATGATCTCTCCGGTTACCTTGACTGTTGCAAGGACTTTTGGATCTGCAGTAACGGTTGCACCGTCAACGACGAGAACTGCTGGGAATGTAACTGATGATCCTGCAGCAGAGTCGATGCGATCGACTGTGATGGTCTCTCCAACAGTTACCTTCTCCTGGCGTCCGCCAGCTTTCACGATTGCGTACACGTTATTGCTCCACTTCAGTTAAGCCTTGGCCCAGCGAAAGCTGGCCTCGGGCAGGGCTCTAGGGTACGGAAGTCGTAGTCCTAGCGTCAAATCAGGTCTTACTTCTTGGGTGGCTCCGGGTCTTGGGCTCCTGGTCTCAAGCGCCTGGAGTAATCACTCCAGATGAGGCGGCGCGACGGCGACGGCGGCCTTTGGGGGCCACTTCTGCCTGGTCTGCTTCCACTTTCTCATCGTTTTGGACTTCATGAAATTCATGTTCTGTCGCTGCTTCCTCTTCCACATCGCCATGATCAGCGCTCTGTGAATTGACTTGAGGTGTTGGTGCTTTGATCGCAACAGGATCCATATGGATATGAATACCGCGACCAGAACATGCATCACACGTTGTAGAGAAGGCTTCAATAAGACCTTGTCCCACTCGCTTACGAGTCATCTGCACCAAACCAAGGGAAGTAACTTCAGCAACCTGATGTTTCGTGCGATCGCGACCAAGACATTCGATGAGGCGACGCAATACTGCCTCTCTATTGGATTCAAGGGTCATATCAATAAAGTCGATGACGATAATTCCACCAAGGTCACGAAGGCGAAGTTGGCGGGCAATTTCTTCAGCGGCCTCGAGGTTGTTTTTGGTTACAGTCTCTTCGAGGTTTCCGCCCTTACCAATGAATTTACCGGTGTTTACATCGATCACGATCATCGCCTCAGTGCGGTCAATAACAAGTGATCCACCTGAAGGTAAGTACACCTTGCGATCAAAGGCCTTAGCCAGTTGTTCTTCAACGCGGTAATCCGCAAAGAGATCTCCGTTGCCGGCATATCTCTCAATCTTTGCATTGAGTTCTGGTGCAATAGAGCCGAGGTAATCGGTGATCTCTGTATACGCCTCGTTACCCTGAATGATCAATCTGCGGAAATCTTCGTTGAAGATATCGCGGATTACGCGGACTGCAAGATCAGGCTCTGAAAGAAGAAGCGCTGGTGCATGGAAATTTGGATTCTCAGATTTTGCGTAGATGTCTTCCCATTGTGCTTTAAGACGAGCGACATCATTGGTGAGCTCTTCTTCTGAAACACCTTCAGCTGCTGTTCGAACAATTACGCCCGCCTCTTCAGGGATAAGATTTTTAAGAATTGCTTTAAGGCGAGTGCGCTCTGACTCAGGAAGTCGCTTTGAAATTCCGCTCATTCCACCGCCAGGAACGTAGACAACATAGCGGCCAGGAAGTGAAATTTGTGATGTGAGGCGTGCACCTTTTTGACCAATAGGGTCTTTTGTTACTTGAACAAGAACTGGTTGGCCAGTCTTTAAGACCATTTCGATCTTACGAGGTGATGATTCTGAGATACCTGCTGCATCCCAATTAACTTCACCTGCATAGAGAACTGCGTTTCGTCCCTTACCAATATCAACGAACGCTGCCTCCATCGAAGGAAGAACATTCTGTACTCGGCCAAGATAGACGTTACCAACGTAAGAAACGTTTGCATTTCGGTTGACGTAATGTTCAACCATTACCTTGTCTTCGATAACACCAATTTGAATACGGTCACCAATTTGGCGTACGACCATTTCGCGATCAACGTTTTCACGTCGTGCTAAAAATTCTCCATCTGTAATGATGGTTCCGCGGCGGCGGTATGGCTCACGATAATCTCCACGTGAATCCTCGCGGCCACGATCTCTGCTGCGATCTCTATCGCGACGATTGCGAGTACCGCGCTCAGCACGCTCAGCACGTTCAGCGCGAGCAGGACGTTCGCGAACTTCACGGACTTTTACAACTGTGACAACGCCATCTTCATCAATAGTTTCACCCGGCGTTACATCTTCACCGGCTGCGCGACGGCGACGGCGACGGCGGTGAGTCGTTCCTTCGCCACCTTCTGCAGCTGATGATTCACTTGATTCGCTCTCAGAATCTTCTGAGTTCTCGCCAGCTTCTCCAGCTGTTGCATCATCCTGTGGGCGACGACGACCGCGACCACCGCGACGACGTCGGCGATTGCGATTCCGTGGATCTGAATCACTCTCATCATCGCCAGCAGCGGCTGTTGGAGCTTCGGTTGCTGCGCCTTCTTCAGATGCGTTCTTTATCTTTGCAGCTCGAGGTGCTTTTGCCGGCGCATCAGTTACTTCTGCGGCCTGGAAAATTGGAACTGGGATAGCGGCGGCACGCTTACGTGTCTTTGCCGGTGCCTCTGTGGTCTCGGTTGCAGCTGAGTCACTTGGAGCGTCTGTGATCTCCGTGACCTTGCCTTTAACAACTGCCTTAATCTTTTTCACCGCACGCTTACGCGGTGATTTTGGCTCTATTGCCATCACTGTAAATCCTCTACGCCACCACATCTGTAATGGCTTGCTCTGGCCCAAGTCTCCTTGAGCAAATTCTTTTCCCGCCGCCTTATGCATGCGGTACTTTGTAAAACTTCCTAAATTTAATGAGTCCGCCGCTGGCGCGATTTCAATCGCTAGCCGCGCTGAACTGTTGCCTTATTATGGCAGAACAGGCGCTGAAATTCCTAAATTGGGGCGATTCACGCCTAAATTAGCCGCGCTGCTTGGCATAGATATTCTGCAAAAGGCCAAAACCGATCATATTGGCGAACATGCTCGAGCCTCCGTAGGAGAGGAACGGTAAGGGCACACCCGTCATGGGCATCAGACCCAGCGTCATGCCGATATTTTCAAATGTTTGAAAAGCAAACCACGAGAGAACCCCAACACAGACAAGCCTGCCAAAGGCATCGGTTGATCTTCGCGCAATCGTAAATGCGCGCATCACTATCGTGAGGTAGAGCAGAAGAATAAATCCACTTCCTAGAAAACCGAGTTGTTCACCGGCAACGGTAAAGATGAAGTCGGTCTGCTGCTCTGGAACAAAGCGACCATTAGTCTGCGGGCCATCAAATAGCCCTGTGCCGAATAATCCACCCGAACCTACGGTAATTCTGGCTTGCCGTAACTGGTAACCAGCACCTAATGAATCAGAGTTTGGATTAACAAATGATTGCAAACGCTTGACTTGATAGTCATTAATTACGCCGAGTTTTGTTGCACCAAAGCCACCAAGAAGTGCGACCAAAATCAAACCAACAACCCAGCGAGAAGGAGCGCCAGATGCACCGATCATCGCAACAACGGCGATACTGATAATAAAGACTGTACCCATATCTGGTTGGAGAAGAATCAACCCAACTGGGATCGCAGCAACAAGGAGAGCCTGAATCACATCACGATGAGTTGGTGCATCTGACTCGTGGCGATACTCAGATAGCAGCATGGACATTCCAACAATAATTGCAATCTTTGATAGCTCAGCTGGTTGAATTTGGAAACCACCGGGCAGTGGAATCCATGCCTGTGCGCCATTCACTTCACTTCCGATGCCAGGGATAAGAACAGCGGTAAGGCCAATCACGCCAAGACCCCAGACAACCGGTGTGTATGCACGAAGTGATCGATAATCAATGACTGTCGTTCCCCAGGCGAGCAAAATTCCGATAATAATGTTGATGACGTGACGCTTGAGGTAATACTCAGGATCTAATCCATTAGCGGCATACCAATCACGAGTTGCCGCGTAGACCAAGAGAGTTCCGATAAAAAGTAAAAGCCCTACCGCAACTGTAAGAATTGGATCAAGGCCCCAAAAGGCGTTCTTGCCGCGAGTGCGTCGAAAGCCTTGGCGCTGATTTATCAAACTCACGGCGCCTCCTTCTTAACCTTCGTTGCCGGTGAAATCTTAGGAAGAACATTCGATGGCTTACCTTCTGGGTAAATCGCTGCCCCTGGCACAATCGTAGATCCCTTTACGCCAAGAAGTGTTTCAAATATCTGGCGAACACCAACTCCAGATGATGTAGATCCAAATCCGCCTTGCGAGACCATCATGACAACGACATAACGTGGTTTATTGGTTGGGCCATACCCGGCATACCAAGATGTATCACTCTTGAGTGACCCATCAGCATTTCTACCAAAGACTTCAGCCGTTCCTGTTTTACCACTGAGAGGTATCGGGAATCCACTAAATGCACCAGCGGCCGTTCCGGAGACAACTACTTCTCGAAGTGAGTTCTGTAAAAATTTGATAGTTGCCTTGGTTGCAGGCAGTTTTCCGATTTTCTCAGGTGAGATTGTTTTAATAATCTTTCCCTCAGTAGTCACAATGGCTTTACCGATAGTTGGCTTCCAAATAGTTCCACCGTTAGCGATCGCGGCATACATCTGCGCCAACTTCAGCGGAGTAATAACAGTATCGCCTTGACCAATTGAGAAGTTGACCGCATCTCCTGCGCGGATCTTGTCACCATCAAGACAATTTTCTCGGGCGAGCTCAAGAAGAAAAGCTGTCTGTTGCGCCTTGCTGGCACGCTCTTTGTAATTGCAGTAGAAGTCCTTGTTCTGCTCGTGCCAAGACTTTCTCCACTCGCGATTTGCTAAGCGTCCTGAAGATTCAGATGGAAGATCAATTCCAGTCTTCATACCGACTTGAAAGCCTTCGGCTGCCTTGAAGAAGTAATCATTTGCATTGCTCTTTGGACGTAAACCGCCATCTCTTAACCACTCATCAAATGCAATTTTGTACCAGATGGTGTCACACGAGACAGCCATCGCTTTTGACATCGAGAGAGTTCCTTGATTTTTACTATCAAAGTTACGGAAAAGACGAGTACCCACCTGTACATCACTAGGACAGTCATATTTTGCATTGAGGTTGTAGCCAGCATTGGCTGCTGCAACGAGAGAGACAGCCTTAAAGGTTGAGGCAGGAGCGAAAAGTCCTTGCAGCGCGCGAGAAAGTGCTGGTACTCCTTGCACCTCTGAGTAAAGATCACTTGCCTGCTTGACGGTAAGTCCGCGCTCGTAAGCATTGGGATCAAATGTTGGATATGAAGCAAGTGCTAAAACTCGACCTGTCACAACATCCATGACAACAGCGGCCGCGCCATCGGCTCGAAAACCATTTGCGCGGGAGCGAGCAACAGCTGCCGCCAATGCTTTCTCGCTAGCCGCCTGTAGTCGAACATCAATGCTTGTTACTAAATGATTTCCTGGAGTTGGATTTACCACTTTACTGGTGTTGGTAACCGCTTCTTTGCGGTCAACTGTAAATGTCTTAATCCCAGGAGAGCCGCGTAAGAATTCATCGTACTGAATCTCTAGCCCTGCCTTACCAATATATTCGGAACGAAAATAAGTGCGTCCGTTCTCTCCTGCTAAATCACTTTCTGTCAGTGGACCGATATATCCGAGCATGTGTGCAGCATTTACATCAGCATTTGCGGGATATGAACGAATTGCTACAGGTGCGGCGCTAATCCCAGGGAATTGATCTGAGCGTTCAACGATCTGGAGCGCTAAAGCGGGGTCAGCATCTTTAGTGATTGGGATTGGTTGAAAACGTGACCCGGTCCAACAGCCAGCACGCTTACCGGCTTCGAGTTCACCACATAAGCGGGTTCCCTGTAAAACATCTACATATTTAAGTTTGAGTAGGCGTGAAAGTGAACGCAGTACCGCTTCTCCCTTGTCCTCTTGTTTATCAATAACTGTTCGATCCACTGTGATCGCAACACCAACTTTGTTCAGCGCAAGTGGAACACCAGATGAATCAACAATAAGTCCACGAGTAGCGGGTGTGACTACATCTCTACTCTGGATCGAAAGTGCTGCATCTTTGTACTGTGGGGCTGCTGCAACTTGGAGGTAAAACAGCCGCCCGAGCAGTGCAACCATGAGAGAAATAATGAAAATTTGAATGACAAGTAGGCTCAAACGAGATCGAAGATTCATAGACGCGACCGCGTATCGTTTATGAAGTCAAATGCCCTAGCAACAACAGGCAGCGCAATTGGCACTACAGCCGCTGACCAGAGCAGCTCAATCAGCAGAGAAGTGATGACCGACGTAAAGCTGCCTACGTTTGATCCGAGCAATAGCGAGAGTAAGAGGTATAGAACTCTCGCGGCCAGTACAGAGATGCTCACTAAGAATGTAATCGTGAATGGATTGAGGCGGACATTTTCATAACCTAGCCCCAAGTATGAAATGCCAAATCCAACAAGTACAAGGACGAGTGTCCATTGACCAAAGGCACCTGCCGTACTCTGCGAAAGGTCAATCAAAAATCCTGCGACGAATCCGGTGAGTGCGCCAACATTGGGTGATGAGAGAGCGGCCCATAAAAGTGCGAAGATCAAGAAGAGCGAGAAGCCGCCGCCTGCAATTTGTAGCTGAGTAACAAAGGCTTCTTGCACGATATAGATAATGATAAAGAGTGCTGCAGTCAGTGAAATCTTGCGGGTGGACATTTAATCGGTGCCGTTTGAATTCGGTGAAGGTGATTGGCTAGGAGTGACAAAGACTGTCACCGTTGGGATTGGCGTAGGTTGTGGCTTAGGCGGAATAAGGGAATCCCGTGGATCTTCATCAGGGGCATCTAAGACTACGCTGACTACTCCCATAGATGAGAAGTTTGCAAAGAAGCGAACATCGGCAGTTTGAGTTACCGCACCTGCGGCATTTTCAACTGAAGTGACTTCACCGACTGGAACACCAGGAACAAATGGCTGATTATTCACACTTCCACGCGCAAGCAAGATATCTCCAACTTTGATTGTTGATTGATTATCTAGTAATTGCAGTACGCCTTTTCGTGTTCCTTGACCTGAAAGAATTCCAATCTGCTGAGTCCCCGCAACTCGCACGCCAATTCGGAATGAAGGGTCAGAAGCCAGCGCAATTAGGGCGCTATTTGAGTAGACGGTCTTAACTACACCGATGAGTCCATAAGAATTGATAACAGTCATATTTGGCTTTACACCGTTACGTGAGCCTGCATCAATTGTGATCGTTTGAGTAAATGAAGTTGTTGCCCCTTGAGAAATCACACGTGCACTGACAACTTTAAACTGGGCCTTGCCTGCAAGATCTAGTACGCCCTGTAATTGCTTTAACTGTGCATCAATACTTCTCTGCTCACGTAGCTGGCTCTTTAGTTCACCATTTTCTGTCCGCAGCGCTTCCATCTCAGAGCGTGTACGTCCTAGATAAACCACGTCGACGAAGAAATTTCGAACTGGAGAGAGGATGGTTGCACCAACACTTTGTACCGGGGAGAGAGCACTTTGGGTTCCGTTGCGCACACCGCTGATGACAGAGACTCCGCGCAGATCAAGAGTGATCAAAAAAAGCGAGGTGATAATCAGGATGATGAGCAGTAAACGCCCGCGGTTCTCGCCGCCGCGCGCCATCGTCGATCGACCTATCGACGTGGTTCTGAGATCAAGACCTTTTCAAGGGCTTCGAACTCTTCAATACATTTTCCAGAACCTTCAACGACTGCATCAAGTGCGTGCTCAGCGACGTGAATAGGCATTCCTGTTTCACGACGAAGGCGCTCATCAAGACCTTTCAGGAGTGCTCCGCCTCCTGTAAGCATGATGCCGCGATTAATCAAATCTGATGAAAGTTCTGGTGGACACTTATCGAGTGTGCTCTTTACTGCATTCACAATCGCCTTTACCGGCTCATCAAGTGCCTTACGAATCTCTGCTGCGGTAACAATAACTGTCTTTGGAAGTCCAGTTGCGAGATCGCGACCGCGGATTTCAGCATCCTTTTCGTCAGCCAAAACATATGCAGATCCAATAGCCATCTTGATCTCTTCTGCTGTGCGCTCACCCAAAAGTAATGAGTACTCACGCTTTACCCAATCAATAATGGCTTGATCTAGCTTATCTCCGCCAACACGAATCGAGAGAGCGGTAACAATTCCGCCAAGTGAAATCACAGCAACTTCTGTAGTTCCACCACCGATATCTACAACCATGTTTCCTGTTGGTTCATGGATAGGAAGTCCGGCACCAATTGCTGCTGCCATTGGCTCTTCAATAATGTAAACCTTACGTGCCCCTGCGTCATAGCCAGCCTCGGTTACCGCGCGCTGTTCAACGCCGGTGATTCCTGATGGAACACAGATGACAAGGCGTGGCTTTGCAAGAACACGACGACCGTGAACCTTACGAATAAAGTGCTTAAGCATGCGTGCTGTTGTATCGAAGTCAGCAATCACACCATCTTTAAGTGGGCGGATAGCAACAATGTTTCCAGGTGTGCGTCCGATCATGAGTTTTGCCTCGGTGCCAATTGCGAGAACGGCGCCGGTATCTTGGTTAACAGCAACTACAGATGGCTCATTGAGAACAATGCCACGTCCACGAACGTAGACAAGTGTGTTTGCTGTACCTAAATCGATCGCCATATCGCGGCCGATAAATGTTGATCTGGCGCTCATTTATTTCCCTTCAAAGAAAATAGCTATTTCACGAGCTGCTGATTCAGGTGAATCAGAGCCATGAACAAGATTTTGTTGAACTTTGGTTCCTTGATCGCGTGCAAGATCTCCACGAATGGTTCCTGGTGCAGCAACTGTTGGATCTGTCGCTCCAGCGAGTGATCTAAATCCTTCAATCACTCGTTGACCTTGCGCAATAATTGCAACGATAGGACCTGAGAGCATGAACTCTACGAGTGGTTCAAAGAATGGCTTACCTTGGTGCTCGGCGTAATGACGTTCGAGTAGAGCGCGATCTGCCTGCATCATCTTGATATCGGCGATTACATAACCTTTATCTTCGATTCGCTTAATGATTTCGCCAACGAGGTTGCGCGAAACGCCATCAGGCTTCACAAGGATGAGGGTCTGCTCGATTTTCACTGCGCCAGTCTATTCGGGTTTTGGAGGACCCTGCGACAGTAGGGCTGCGCGGGCGGCCTCACCCTTTCGCCCCACCACGATGGCTGCCACCCATAGCCCCATGAAGATGATGTTCACAATCCACATAGCGGGAACGACCACGCTATAGGCCATCAGAGCGAATTGCAGAATGGAGCCGAGAATCCAACCAGCCTTCTTGCGCAAAAGTCTGATGGCAAGAATTGTCATGATCATAAAGAGGAAGCCATAAATCAGGGTCGCCGGTTCGTGAATATCTTTAGCCAGCAACATGGCAAAGCCCATCACAAATATCTCCATAGTGAGAACGGTACTACCTAGTACTTTCACTTCTCCCCCGTTTCTTTCCGCGCAAATTTGCTATTTACATATGTGCGCGCTTCACCAACTGTAACAACCGAGCCCGTCACCACAATCCCGAGTGACTCATCGCTTAAGGGACGAATCGTATCTTTCAAGGCTTTCTCAATTGCTGCTTCAAGATTTGGTGAAGAGTGAACCCGATCTGCACCAAAAATCTCAATCGCTAGCGTTTCTAGATCTGAAACTTCCATCGCACGGTGTGAGGAGTTTTTCGTGACGATGATTGAATCCATAAACTTCTCAAAGTTCACGAGAATTCCACGGGCATCTTTATCTCCCATAACTCCAACGACTCCGATGATTTCATCAAAGGTGAATTCGGAATCAAGTGTCTGATGGAGGGCGATGCTTCCATGTGGATTGTGTGCTGCATCCAAAATGATTGTTGGATCCCGATGAATAACTTCGCAACGGCCTGGTGATTTAACCTGGGCAAACCCTTCACGAACTGCATCTATATCAAGTTCATTCTCACCAAAAAATACTTCGACAGCCACTAGTGCAGCAGCGGCATTAGATGCCTGATGTTTTCCATGGAGCGGAATGAAAATTTCGTCATAGACTCCTTTAAGCCCTTGAATCGTCAGCAGTTGTCCACCTATGGCAACTGCGCGCGAGATCACTGAGTACTCGACTCCCTCACGAGCCACATCTGCTCCGACTTCGGCAGCCTTGCGCAACAACTCAACTGCTACCTCTGGCTCTTGTTGGGAGAGAACTGCAAAGCCACCCTCTTTGATGATCCCCGCTTTAGTCGATGCAATTTCTGTGAGGGTGTTACCTAAATACTCCATGTGGTCTAGACCAATCGGGGTGATGATGCTGACATCTGCCTTCACCACATTAGTGGCATCCCACTCACCGCCCATGCCCACTTCAATAATTCCAATATCTATCGGGTGCTCTGCAAATGCTGCAAAGGCTAGTGCTGTGACTGCTTCAAAGAAGCTGACTGGATTATCGAATTTAGAATCAATGAAATCAAAATATGCCGCAATATCGTTATAGGTAAAGATTAAATCTTTAGGATCAATAGGTTCACCATTTATTGCAATTCGCTCGCGGTATGTCTCAAGATGAGGACTTGTGAATCTTCCTGTGCGTAGCCCCATGGAGAAGAGAAGAGAGTCGACCATGCGAGACGTCGTTGTCTTTCCATTCGTTCCACCGATGTGAATCGTCGGGTATGAGAGTTGCGGTGACCCAAGTGCATCTACCAGGGCCTGAATTCTCTCTAAGGTTGGTGCAATTCGATTCTCTGGCCACCGTGCAAGAAGGGCGGCTTCAATTGCATCTACTCGCGCTTGGTCTTCAGCAGATATCTGATTCATTACGACAGGGCAGCAAGTGCTGCACTTATCCGTTCGATCTCAGAAGTTGTCTTTGCTAAGCGCTCACGAATTTCCACAACCACATCTGCAGGTGCCTTGGCCATGAATCCTTCGTTACCTAATTTCACTTCTGCTGTTTTCTGATCTTTGAGGGCGGTTGCTAAATCTTTCTCAAGACGTGCACGCTCTGCAACAACATCGATCGACCCAGTGAGATCGAGTTCTATCTTGGCCCCTGCAATATCAAGTGTTGCAGTTGGAGTGAACTCTTTATCCTCTAATTTAAGTAAGAAGCGGAGAGCACTCGCCGATGAGATGACATCTGGATTTCCACTCAAACGGCCAGGAATTTTCTGTGATGGTTTGATTCCTTGATCGTTTCTAAATCTACGGACTTCGGTAACCACTTCTTGCAGACTAGCGACAATTCGCTTTGCGCTCGGATCAATTTGATTCGGATGCGAAACTGGCCACGCAGAAATCACCAGGCTTTGGCCACCGGTAAGAGTGCACCAGAGTTCTTCTGTAATAAATGGCATAACAGGGTGGAGCAGGCGCATAAGTTGATCCAACACATGACCCAATACTCGCTGTGACGCTGCCTTGTTATCGGAAGCGAATACTTCTTTAGAAAGTTCGAGGTACCAGTCACACAAGTCATCCCACGCAAAGTGGTAAATTAATTCACAGGCACGAGAAAATTCATACTTCTCAAAGAGCTGATCGGCTTCCAGGATCGTCTCATTTAAGCGTGTCAGTATCCAACGATCGATCACAGTTAATGAATCAAATGCTGGTAGCTCACCGTTTACATGAGCGCCATTCATCATCGCAAAGCGAGACGCGTTCCAGAGCTTTGTGGCAAAGTTTCGCGATCCGCCGATCCAATCTTCTGCCAGCGCTTGATCAGCTCCAGGGTTCGCTCCGCGTGCCAAAGTAAATCGCAAGGCATCAGCCCCGTACTTGTCCATAAACTCAATCGGATCAATGACATTTCCGCGAGATTTAGACATCTTCTTGCCATATTGATCACGAACAAGACCGTGCAACATAATTGTTTTAAATGGAGGAACCCCATCCATAGCAAAGATCGACATCATCATCATGCGAACAACCCAGAAAAACAAAATGTCATAGCCGGTTACGAGCACACTTGTTGGGTAGAACTTCGCCAAGTCAGCCGACTTTTCAGGCCACCCCATCGTTGAAAATGCCCACTGCCCTGATGAGAACCATGTATCTAAAACATCTGGATCTTGTGTCCACCCTGCTGGCGCATTTTCACCCGGACCAACAACTACAACTTCACCTTCTGGCCCATACCAAACCGGGATTCGATGACCCCACCATAACTGGCGAGAGATACACCAGTCGTGCATGTTATCGACCCACTCAAAATAACGTGGCTCAAGTGATGCTGGTTCGATTTTCACGCTTCCGTTGCGGACAGCGTCCCCTGATGCTTGTGCAAGTGGTGCAACTTTTACAAACCACTGCTTAGAAAGACGTGGCTCAACGGTTGTATCGCAACGAGAGCAATGGCCAACGGCGTGAATATATGGCCGCTTTTCAGAAACAATGCGTCCCATCTCTTTCAGCTTGGCCACAACTGCCACTCGAGCCTCGAAGCGATCCAAGCCATCAAACTCTGTTCCAGTCCCAGCCATGATTCCGTGCTCATTCATAATGACAACAAAAGGAACGTTATGGCGCATAGCCATTTCAAAGTCATTTGGATCATGTGCCGCGGTGACCTTTACGGCACCTGTACCAAAATCTGGATCGACTAGTTCATCCGCAATAATTGGAATCATTCGATTTACAAGGGGTAGTAATACTTCGGTGCCGATCATGTGTTTATATCGCGGATCATCAGGGTGAACGGCTACCGCTCCATCACCCATCATTGTTTCAGCACGGGTAGTTGCGACAACAATGCTCTGTTCGCCATCACCATAACGCACTGAGACAAATTCTCCCGCATCATCTTGATGTTCAACTTCGATATCCGAGAGCGCAGTAAGGCATCGCGGACACCAGTTAATGATTCTTTCTGCACGATAAATCAGATCAGCGTCATACATCTTCTTAAAGATTGATACGACAGCGTTGGACATTCCTTCATCCATAGTGAAACGCTCACGTGTCCAGTCAACACCTGAACCCATGCGCTTCATCTGATCTAAAATTGCACCGCCAGATTCAGCCTTCCACTCCCAGACTTTAGAGATAAATGCTTCGCGACCAAGATCGTGTCTGGACTTACCTTGACTGCCTAATTGTTTCTCAACAACGTTTTGTGTAGCGATTCCTGCATGATCCATTCCAGGTAGCCATAACACTTCGAAGCCCTTCATGCGCTTCATTCGTGAAAGGCAATCTTGAAGTGTTTGATCTAGTGCGTGGCCAATGTGTAAGACTCCCGTGACATTTGGTGGTGGCAAGACAATAGTGAACGGCTCTTTACTTGATGTTGCATCAGCGGTGAAATAACCCGCGCTCAGCCATTTGGTATAGAGCGCAGACTCGATATCTGCCGGAATGAAGCTGGCAGATAACTCGTGCTCATGGCTGGCTTGTGAAGACATGGGCGTGAGTCTAGTTTATTTACGCGCTCTTCTCCTGCGTACCCTTTTCGCGACGGGTCGCACGCTTTGGAATATCGCCTGTGCGCATCACCATTTCAGGGGTTGCAGAGCCATCAATACAGGCTTTGTTAATGAGAACTTTCGCTACCTCGCTGCGACTTGGCACCTCATACATCACAGTAAGAAGTACTGACTCCATAATTGCTCGAAGTCCGCGAGCTCCAGTTCCGCGCTTGAGGGCTAAATCTGCAATTGCCTCAAGAGCTTCTGGCTCAAATTCAAGGGCGACATCATCAAGGTCAAAGAGTCTTTGATACTGCTTCACAAGAGCATTGCGTGGCTCGGTAAGAATCTGCATCAAAGCAGGCTTATCAAGATTTTCAACGCTCGTGATAACAGGTAAGCGACCGATAAATTCAGGAATCATTCCGAATTTCAATAAATCTTCCGGCATCACATCTGCAAAGAAGTCTTTCGAATTCTTCTCTTCCTGTGATTTCAGCGTTGCATTAAATCCAACGCTGGCAGAACCACTGCGTGCCTCAATGATTTTATCGAGGCCTGCAAAAGCGCCACCGACAATAAAGAGGACGTTGGTTGTATCAATCTGAATGAATTCTTGATGTGGATGCTTACGTCCACCTTGAGGTGGAACGGATGCAACTGTTCCTTCTAGAATCTTAAGGAGTGCTTGCTGAACACCTTCACCTGAAACATCTCGAGTGATTGAAGGATTTTCAGATTTACGCGCAACCTTATCGATCTCATCAATGTAGATGATTCCGGTTTCAGCCTTCTTGACATCGTAATCTGCAGCCTGGAGAAGTTTAAGAAGAATGTTCTCAACGTCTTCGCCAACATAACCGGCCTCAGTAAGTGCTGTGGCATCGGCGATAGCAAATGGAACATTGAGCATGCGCGCCAACGTCTGTGCCATGAGTGTCTTTCCACAGCCGGTTGGGCCTAACAATAAAATATTTGACTTAGCGAGTTCAATCGCATCGTCACTCTTTGGCTCGCCCGACTGCACGCGCTTGTAATGATTGTAAACAGCGACAGAGAGAGACTTCTTAGCACGATCTTGACCAATCACATACTGATCAAGGAATTCAAAAATTTCCTGAGGCTTTGGAAGTTCAGTTAAACCAAGGGATGTGGCTTCGGAAAGCTCTTCAACAATGATTTCATTACAGAGTTCGATGCACTCGTCGCAAATGTAGACACCAGGGCCGGCAATTAATTTCTTTACCTGCTTCTGCGTCTTGCCGCAGAAAGAACATTTCAGCAGATCGCTAGTCTCGCCGATGCGTGTCATGGTGCTCCTAATGTGAGGGGAAGTAGGTCAATCGTAGATTTAATC
>Ga0315900_10001188_pt1 | contig 41998 bp, 50 predicted proteins | sample LakEriMetagenome_FD_203521 | JGI IMG/M metagenome (GOLD analysis project Ga0315900, IMG submission 203521) | Freshwater fungal communities from buoy surface, Lake Erie, Ohio, United States - Buoy 12 MA114 | ecosystem: Environmental > Aquatic > Freshwater > Lake > Lake biofilm | place: USA: Lake... | reverse complement strand
TTTAGGGAGTTGTGATTTTTTATTTAAAAGATCAATTATTTCATCCAATCCATAAGAGTAGAAATAATCATCATTTTTTACCACTTCATATTTGACATGACGGGGTAAGCAAACATTAATATTATTATTTACAAAATCATCAACATTAGTCTCATCAACTACTTTGTCCATCGGTGCGGTAAATAATGGTAGTTTTCCGACGTAACTTGAATTAATTTCTTTTCTTGAAGAAATTGAGCTCAAACATTCTGGTATTATAGAAATGTCATTCCAATCTAGTTTCATAATAATTTTTATTTTTTAATAAAAGATATATCTATCGTCTTCTTTGATGCAATAAATTGAAATTGGATAAAGTTTAATTTCTTCCTCACTTTCATCTATTACAAATCTCATAGTTCCATCAATAACATCTGTGTTGGATATTTTAACAGTTGTATTATGAAGACCACTGAATATTGTCCAATTGATTTCATCTTCTTTATCAATTGTAAGGTAGTGTTCTTTACCTAAAATTTTACCACCGAGTCCTTCTTCAAAATAAGCCTTTTCAATTAATGATAAAATCTCATTTGACTTTTCTAATTCCACTCTAATTTCGTGTTTAACCATTTTATTTTTAATTACAAATTACTAAGTTTCTATGATAATAAAACAGAAAGTTTAAATACGACAATGATATTTTTGATATATAAAAATAAAAATTAAAGATGAAAATCTTAAAAGTTATTATATTTTTACTACCATTTATATCTCTTTCTCAAAAGGATACAAACGATTTAAGAGTTTATTTAAACACTGATATAAAGTATGCTTCATCAGCTTCTGATACAAGAAAAGAATCTCAATCAGCGGTTGGAACACTTGGAGTTTTATTTGAAGTAGATAGAGTTTATTGCTCTTCTACATTCACTGTGCATTCTCAAAATGAACAAATAACAACTGATAATTTATCAGAGACTAAATTATTTGGAACTAACTTATTGCTTCCTCAAAACTCTTCTTCAAATATATCTAACTTTCAATTCATAGCTGGGCTAGAAAGTTTTTATAAAAAAGATTCTATTTATATTAAAAGAACAATTAGGCAAAAATTAATTAGATCAGTTGGAATACAAATTGATTATAGAGTGAATAATACGACTTGGCAAAAATCATCTATTGAATTACCAGTAACTATATCATCTTTTTCGGGAGATATAGTTTTAAGATTACTAGATGTAAATATGTTGAATAGATCAAATGAAAAAATTAGACTATTAATATCTGGTGGTTTTGTTACTAGAAGATTAGGTGGAGATTATGGTTTAAATCAAAATTCCGAATTAAGAAAAGAATTTTTGGGAACCGATGCTCTTGGATTTAATGGTTTAAAACTTTCTTCAAGATTAGAAGTTAGTAAATTCTATGGTCAAATTGATTTAACAAATTTCGGTAAAAAATATAACATATTAGGATTTAGTGGAAATCAAGCAGTAATAACTTTAGGACTAAGAGCTGATTTACCACTACCAACCGAAATGAGAAAATAATATATAAGGTATGAACCGGAGGACGAAAGTCCCATCTTTAGGACCGGTATTAGTTATGCTAATAGAAAAGGGGAAATTCGCTACTTCCCCTTTTCGTTTTTAAATATTTTTTCTTTTCATAATTTACAAAATTAATATAAACAACAGTGTCTTTTTTCAATATATAATCTAAATCAAAATAAAATTTATGAACGAACACATATTAACAGAAAACCCTAATCGATTTGTTCTTTTCCCATTGAAATACAATGATATTTGGGAATTGTACAAAACTGCTGAACATTCATTCTGGACTGCTGAAGAAATTGACTTGGCGCAAGATCTTACGGATTGGAATGAAAAATTAAATGATGATGAAAGACATTACATTAAACATGTTTTGGCTTTCTTTGCAGCATCTGACGGAATTGTAAATGAGAATTTAGCTGAAAACTTTTTAAAAGAAGTACAATATCCAGAAGCAAAATGTTTTTATGGATTTCAAATAGCAATTGAAAATATTCACTCTGAAACTTATTCTCTTTTAATTGACACTTACATCAAAAACTCACAGGAAAGAGATTATCTTTTTAATGCTATTCAAACAGTACCTGCGGTTAAAAAGAAGGCTGATTGGGCTCTTAAATGGATTTCATCAGAATCATTTGCTGAAAGACTTATTGCATTTGCAGCTGTTGAAGGTATTTTCTTTTCTGGATCTTTTTGTTCAATTTTCTGGTTAAAAAAGAGAGGTCTTATGCCGGGTCTTACTTTTTCAAATGAGTTAATCTCAAGAGATGAAGGACTTCACTGTATGTTTGCTTGTATGCTACACAGTAAATATGTCCAAAATAAAGTCACTGAAGATAGAATTAAACAAATTATATGTGAAGCAGTTGAGATTGAGAAAGAATTTATTACAGATTCACTGCCAGTGGCACTGATTGGTATGAATTCTAAACTTATGCAACAATATATTGAGTATGTTGCTGACTTTTGGCTAACTGAACTTGGTTGTTCAAAAGTTTACGGTGTGGAAAATCCATTTGATTTTATGGAAATGTTATCACTTCAAAACAAGTCTAACTTTTTTGAGAAGAGGGTTTCTGAATATCAAAAGGCATCTGACAAAGCTATCGACTTTGATAACTTAGATGATGATTTCTAATCGTTTGTTTTTTTCTTTTTTTGTTTTTAACCCACTTTTAAAAAGTGGGTTTTTTACTTTTAATATATACTAAAAATTAATTTTTAATATGAAATATATTAAATCATTTAAGTTATTTGAATCTAACGAAGATGAAGAATTCGTAGTGACTGATGAAACAACACTTGAACAATTTGAGGACCATCTAAACGAAAAGGTTGAAGCCCGTTACAGTTATGGTTCTGAAAGTACATTAGAAAATATTATAAACACATTAGTTTACAATAGCCTTATATCAGCAGGTAAATCAGAACAAGAATCTGAAAGTATTGCTGATGATTTTGTAAGAATGAACATGGATAATACTTACGAAAGCATTCCAGATGAATTTGATATGTATGAAAGAAGAACTGAAGGTAAAAATAAATACAACTCAAAAGTTATTTTTGAATTTAGTTGTGGTGGAGACGGATATGCTTTCTCTGGTTCATTTGATGATGTATCTGAACTTTTGAATGATATAAAAGAATTATTACAACAATGAAACACATAAGATTATTTGAAAATGTAGAAGATGGGGAAGAATTAATATACTCTCAAATTCAATCGATGATTGATAATAATCAATTTCTGAAAGGAAAAGTTGAGGCAAATAAAGATACAGTTTATGAATCCGGTGACTTTATTCTATTATTAGGAGATTTATCTCATATAACAGATTCACATGTTGAAGAAACTATACCAGGTTCTAAATTTGATAAAGGAGTTGATTTAAAGAAAGCAATCGTTGAGTTAGTTAAAAATAATAAACCAACTGAAATGACCAAAGGGTTTGGTCCAAGTGAAACAAAAGTTACAAATCCAGATGAAGCTGAAAAGTTTAAATGGTTAGGTTTAGATTCTAAAACAGATGTTGGTGTTGAAAATGTCCATCAGTTAGATGCTAATTCAGATGAATTTAAATCTATGAATGTTTATACATACAAAGATTCTAGAGGTAATGAATTTAATATTAAAGTAAAACAGGGTGAAGGTGAAAAAACTACCTTTTTAAGTTTTATTGGAGCTAAATTAGGTAAATTAGGAGATAAAGTAGTTCTTTCTGTTATAACGGCTTTTCCTGGTAAAAATGGAGTTTCAATTGCAAACAGAAATGAGTTTATAAAAGACGGTCTTTATTTCACAACAACATCAAAAGAGGTGATTGAAATGTCTAAAGGTCAGTTATCTGAGTCTAAGATTTTAAACTTTGTAGATTATGTAAACGAATCTCTTCCAAGACAACAAACGGTCGATCAATGGAATAAGTTAAGAAAAATGACCAAAGGAATTGACATTGGAGATAGAATATCCGACTTAAATAAACAAGGTGCTAATATCCAATACTATCAAAATGTTGTAGATTCAGGAATTGAATCATACGAAGACTATGAAAAACATAATAAGAAATTTATTCCATCTTGGAATCTAAAACATTTATTAAGTCCGTTTGCTGGAGAATCAAAAAAGAAAAAATAAATTTATGAAGTTATTTAGATATAACCAATTTACTAATTTACATCCTCTTAATGAGAATCTTGATAAATCAAAAAAGTTTTTGAAAGACCAATTTGTTATAAAAAAGTTGGCTACTGATTTAAAATTTGTTGATTCTGAGTTAGATTACCAATTAAGAAATGGTGAAAAGAAAGGTCTTTCTAAAAATGACTTTACACCGGAACAATTTAACGAAATCAGAATGAAAATGAGAGATGTTAGATTAACAGATGAACAAGTTAGAAATCTTGAACGCAATGAAGAGTTTGTTAAGCTAAGAGACCTTTTTCAACCAAACATCGGATATCTTTATAATTTTGTTTATATGTATTTCATTGAAGGAATATCTTATGAAGAAGTTGAAAGACTTTATGGTCTTCTTATAGAATATAAAGACTTGTTAGATAAACTTCCAAAGAAATTTGATATTAACTTTATAGATGAGTCAATTCCAAATCCATCTAACAATCATACAAATGCTGAGATTCTTTCGGATGAATTAGATAAATTAGGAGACTATAGAAAGGTTAAAAAAATTATTGATACTCTTCCTCCAAAATTGAAAAAAGCTGCTAACTCAGCAACTGAACTTCAAATGGAACAACTAATAGAAATAGCTGTTGGTTTTGAAAGTATCACTCCAGATGATAAAAAAGAAATTATTTGGAAAACTTTCTTTGGCGAAATGCTTGTTGATAATTGGGAGACAACAAGAGATGGAAAACCAAATCCAAATTTTGGAAAATTAGTTTGGAGAAGTAGATTAGCTAGATTTAATAATGAGGAAAATCCACTTGTTGAGTTTATCAGAGCTGCAAAACAACACTTAGACGCCTCTGGAACAGAAGGATACTCTGATAGAATTGAAAAGATTAATAAAGTAAATGACTTACTTGGTGTTAAAGGATGTAAAGTTATTTACAATGTATCTGGTATTATGATAGTAGAGGTCAATTCTTACGCGGCTAACAAAATGCTAAACTCTCACTGCTCACACTGTATTGTGAATACCGAGTCTCACTGGAATAGTTATTTAGGTGAGTATAATATTCAATACTACATTTATAATTTTAATCTTTCATCTACAAATACTAGATGGACTATTGGAATTACAATGAAACCGAATAGAAGTTGGGATAATGGTGCTTGTCAAACAGTGAATAATAATTATATAGGTGGTGAGTTTAAATCACTCTTAAAACAATGGGAGAATGAATACGAGATTGGTGATAGTCTTTTTGATATCTTACAACCTCTTAGTCAAGAAGAAATTGACAGAAGAAAGAGAGCAAAAGACGCTGAAAGATTTATTATTAAGAAAACTATTCCGGACCCAGAAACTGGTAGAGAAAGGACTATTACAGCGGCTGATTTACAAGGATATGTTAAAGAATTTGGAGCTGACATAAATAGAGATAATGGAAAAGCTCTTATCAATGCTGTTGAAGATAATGATATAGAAAGAGTTAAAATGATTTTTGCGTTGGGTGGAACACCTAACTTACAAAAAGGAGCTGATTCAGCAATTGCTAAAGCTAAAGATATGGAAATGATTAAGTTGTTAGTTTCTAATCACGCGGTTCTTACAGGTGATGTATTTAATAACATTGTTTGTGATGAAGATGCTTTAGAATTCTGTTTAAAAGCAGGAGCTGATGCTAACTTTAATTCAAATCTTCCAATCAGAAAAGTTTGTAAAGGATCTTGGAAAAGTCTTACAGAGATTGGAGAATCTTATTTTGCTGGATACCAAATGTTATTAAAATATGGAGTTAAATCAGAAGAAGCTGGTAAAAACTTTGTAGTTAAATGGGCTGCTGAATATGGTAGAATGGATATTATAAATGACCAAATGTCAAAAGGTTGTAAATCTGGATTTGTTGATGCTTTTGCTTGGATGGGTCATACAAGAAAACTTCCAAATGGTGACTTAAAAAAACAAGTAGGACAATTCTTAAAAGAAAATGCACTTAAATTTGAGCCTAATGAGTGGAAAGATATGTGTGAGAAACTTGAAAGAAGAGGTAAGAAACCTTGGGTAGAAGAAATGTAAAAAAAATATAGATATGAGACATTTAAAAACTTTTGAATCTTACGGAAAATTAGACTCTGATATTCATGAAGATATCGCTAAAGACATTTTACCTAAATTACAAAAACTAAAAAATGAGAAAGGTAGTTTCACTATTCAAGACTATATGAAATACATGGAAGAAAGAGGAGCGGATCCAATGATGGTTGATTGTGTCGCATCATATATTGTAAATATGGGATTCGATTTTGATTTTGAAAAAAGTGATGATGATGACATTGAATTTGAGTTGAAAAATACTTTCTATTAATATTTTTTATTAATATATAGATTTATGAAACCACTACTTTTAACTTTAATAACTTTATTCTCATGCAATTTATTTTCTCAAATAAATTTTAATCAATATATTGACACATTAAAAAATAAGTCTGAAAATGTTATTTACAATAAGATAAATGAATATGAGGCAGTTTATGACCAAGGTGTTCCTATCTTGCCGGAAGATGAGACTATAATGGAATTAATTTATAAATTAAATCCAGCTTCATTAGAAGATGTAAATAAAATAACTACTGAACAAGCAAGACTTTATAGAGAGTTAGGAGTAGAGTTTTATAATAAAGGCCTTTATCAAGAAGCTGACTTTTACCTTTCTAAAATTAAAAGATTTTCTGAAAAAAAAGGAGTTAGACTAAAAGACGTTTTTAGAGATAGCTCATACTATAATAATATTTCTCAAATTAGAAAGGAAATTAGAAATGAGTTAGAAAAAGAATATAAATTGGAGAAAAAAACTGAAGAATCTAAAACAGAATTGAGTATTTCTGAATTACAAAGTCTTAAAAAAGATGCAGATTTTCTTAAAAATCTTCCACAAACATTTAATAGTTTATCAAAAGAAGATTTAGAAAATCTTTCTAAACAAATTGATAATCAAATTGAAAAAATCCAAAAAGAAAAAAAGCAATTAATAGATAACAATGGCAGTCAAGACCTAATTGATGCTAAAGATGTTAATATCAAATCCTTAAAGAAAGAGAAACAAGTAATTGATTTGAATATTGACAAAGAAACATTAAAGGAAGAGAAACAAGTTATCAAAAATTGGCTATGGGGTGCTATTTTAGCAATCACCGTTCTTATACTTTCTGTATTAGCACTTTTACAAAGAAGAACTATTAAAGTTCAAGATAAAGAAATTGAAAGACAATTAGAAGACATAAATAAAAAGAATACTTATTTAGAACATGCTGCTAGAATAATCAGACACGATATGCATTCAGGAATCAATACTTATATACCAAGAGGAATTTCATCTTTGGAAAAAAGAATTACTCCAGATGAGTTAAAAAATCTAAAGATTGACGGATCAGTTAAAATGATTAGAGAAGGTTTAAATCACACTCAAAAAGTTTATAAGAGTGTTTATGAATTTACAAACTTAGTAAAACAAAATGTTGTTTTGGAAAAGAAAGAAGTTGATATCAGACAATTATTAGAAGATTCAATTTCTAAAACTTCTTATCATCAGCAAGTTGAATTAGGAGAACTTACAACTTTAGAGGCAAATGAAACACTTTTCTGGAATGCTGTTGACAACTTAATTAAAAATGGTCTCAAATATAATGATAGTGAGAATAAATTAGTCAAGATTTATTTAGAAGAAGATAACATAGTTGTAGAAGACAATGGTAGAGGTCTTTCAGAAAGACAATTTGAAAAGATTATTAAAGCTAAACACAAAGATATTGAAGAGGCCGGACTTGGTCTGAATATCTGTTTAGCAATTATCAAAGAGCACGGATTTGAACTTAGTTGTGAAAAGATATCAACCGGAACTAAGATGAAGATTAAAGTTAAATAATTACTTTATATCTTTGAGTATCTGTTTATAATCAGACATCAATTTATCAAAAAGAGGCTCATCAAAAGTTTTCATTAGATTGATAAGTTTTCCAATACCAGACTCAGATGGTGCTAATTTTTTGTTTTTAATCTGAGCCATTTTACTTTTAATCTCTTTCTCTAATCTAATAATATCTTTTTCTCTTGCCATCTTTTAATTATTTCTACAAAGATAATAATCCTTTTTAAGATGACAAATTAATATATACAATTATGAGGTTTCTTAAATCATATAAATTATTTGAGTCTAAACAGGAATTAGAAGAAGTCATTCTTTCTTGTTTTGAGAATCAAATAGACGACTATAAGATAGCTGTTATAAAAAATGATGATAGTAAAGATATATTCTTTATTAATTTAGACATAGATGAATTTTTAAATAGTGTACCTGAAAAAGAACGTTCTTTTTTATTTTTAATAAAATTAGTTCCAGATGAAAGTGGATTTGACATGTTTGTTTATAAACAAACAACTGGAGATTTGAGTAGGATTTATCCAGAAGAATATCAACACTTAGAAGATAGTTTAGACTACTTAGGTTATAAGATATCTAAAATAGATGATTTTCCAAGAATGGTTAGTTACATGAAAGTTAATAACCTTGTATTTAATGTAGAGGATAGAAATGAATTACATAACAAGTTTATGAGATTTATGAAATATAAAATAGAAGAAATATAATGAAAAGACTAAGAAGATTTAATGAAAGTAAAATTGATATAGATTATGATTATGTTTATCAGTGCTTCGCTGAATTGTTAGATGATAATAAAGCACAAATTAGAGAATTTGAAAATGATTATCAAAAGTATATTACCATAGATTTGAAAATTAATCAATCTAATCCAGAAAGAAGAGATAACGGAGGAACTGTCACTATTGAAAAGTCTAAATTATTTGACTACATAAACGGCGTAAAATCAAATAGCGAATTGTTACAAGAAGTTGAAGTTGCTTTAAATAGATTATCAGAAGAATATCCAACTTATAAAATTAATTTTGACATATTTGGTTATTCAATTCATATTAACATATTTGGTGGTGAAGAGAAAAAAGAACAATATCCATTTTAATGAAAATAAAAAACTATATAAAATAGGAGAAATATAATGAAAAGGCTAAGAAGATTTAATGAAAGTGAAAATGATTACATAGATTATGATTATGTTTATCAATGTTTTGCCGAATTATTAGATGATGAGAGAGCTGAAATAAAATTAATAGAAAGAGATTCAGTCTCCATGTTGATGGGTGATCAAACAGAACCATATATAACTATTACATTAAAAACGATAGTTGATATAGACCACAAAACTGCTAAGACAGCAAATCTTATTGGTGACCAAAATTCTTCTATTTATAACCATATTGAAAATCATAACACTAACAACGAGTTATTACAAGAAGTCAAAGTTAGTCTAAAAAGATTATCAGATAAATATCCTGATTATAAATTGCAATTTTCAGAATATAGAGATTATATATTTATCGAAATATTTAAAAATAAAAAAGAACGACGAAGAGCATTTTAATGAAAATCAAAAACTACATACAATTTATTAAGGAGTCATCAGGCTATCAATATGGATGTGTTATGGTCGAAATCCCAGTTAGTAACTGGAATGAGATAACATCATCTATTGATGAGGAAGATATTTATGAAGAAGAAGGAGATTCAACATACGGAATTCAAAATAACCCACACCTTACTTTACTCTATGGTCTTCATGATACGGTAACTCCAGATATGGTAAAATCTGTATTTGATAACTTTACAGACAATATAAACATAGTAGTAGATGGTATAGATATCTTTGAGAATGAGAAGTTTGATGTTGTTAAGTTTAATGTAAAACCGGATGGTGCTTTACAATACTTACACGATGAGCTTTCTAAGTTTCCTAATTCAGATCAGTATCCTGATTACAAACCACACATAACAATTGCTTATGTTAAAAAGGGAACAGGTAAAAAGTATGTCAATCCTGGTTATAAATATGAAGTAAAAAATGTTGATAAGATTACTTACTCAATGCCATCGGGTGAAAAAGTTAAATTTGACTATAAAACAAATGAATCAATTAAACATGAAGGTATAGAATATGACTCTGAGTGGAAACTACCAACTAGTCCAATTAGATTGGAATTGGAATCTTATTTAAGAAATATTCTTTTAGAATTAGAAGATTTAGGATACAGACCACATATCAGTGGATTCACAGAGTCACCTTCCAAACTTAATTCATTTATTGACTTAATAAGACCGAAAGATAAAAAACACTATTGGTTACATGGTCCTTATGTTTGGATTAAAAATCAAAGAAGACTAACTCACGATGAGTTTTGGAATGAAATAAGTCCTGTTGTTGAGGCAACTATAAGTTATTTAGAATCTGAAGGATTTTCAACAAAAATTAAAACACTTAATGAAGGAACGATATCTGAGCAAGTTTATATACATTTTGATAAGGTAGAGGAAGGATTGAATGAAAATAAAATGTGGTATAAAACTATACCAGAAATATTAGAGTGGTTAGAATCTAAATCCACACTGCCGTTTATCTGGTGCGACACCGAAACGACTGGGTTAGGTGGTCCAAAACAACAACAATTAACTCAAGTATCTGCAATAGCAACTCAGTATGATTTCAAATCAAACAATTTTAGTGAAATAGGAACATTTGATGAAAAGATAAAATTAACAGATGAAACTAAATCAAAGTTTCTACAACCTGAGGATAAAACTAAGTGGGTATTGGGGTTTAATCACTATGGATCAGGTGATTATAAATATAAAAATGAAAAAGATATAGTAGATGACTTTTTCAGATGGGTTAGTAATTACTCACCAAATATATTAGTTGCTCAAAATGCGAGTTTTGATATGGCAATGCTAAGTGGAAGATACGGTCACAAAATTGAAAGCGAAGTATTTGATACTAAAATGTTGATTCAGTTATATTTCTTACCTCTATTACAAACATTAGCTGAAACAGATACTAAATATAAAGAAATGATTGATTTTATAGGAACATCTACAAGAGATAACGGACTTATATCATCATCAATGGCTAAAATAGGACCGGTCTTAGGAGTTAATATGATGGGTTATCACGACGCCATTACAGACTGTAGGATAACAATACAAATGTATCAAAAGATAATTGATTTACTTAAACAAAATCAAGATGTTGATATAATGAAATATCAAGTAGAAAGAATAAAAACTTTAAGATGAAAAAATTAGAAACATATAAATCTTTTTTAGAGTCTCAAAAAGAATATTCTATTTTTGACTTCTACGATTATCTCAGAAATAATCATTGGTCAAATACTGATATATCAACTTTAGAAAGATGGACTGACCATTTTGTAGGTGCTGGTTGGTGGCAGAAAATAAAGTCTCATGTTGATAGAATGTTTCAAATACTTTCAGAGGTTGACCTTAATCATATAAAAGATGCGATGCTCGAAATCTATGATACTCTGCCTGATGAAAAAGAAAAGAATATTTATTGTTCTGTTTTATATGGAGATTACGAAAAGATAAATGATAGTAACGATCTTAAGTATAATGGAAATATGCCTATTTTTGAATCAGATGATATGAAAAGAAAAAGTTATATTTTACATAATATAATTTTTGAAATTGTAAGACCAACAATATCTTACTCAAAAATAACAGGCAATGATATAGAATTCAGATTGACACCAGAAGCCTATTATGTTACTGATAAAAAGTGGCAGTGTCAGAATTTTGACTTTTCTGAATTTACTGAACTTAAGGATTATGAGATGAAAAGTCTTAAATTATATTCTCCTGAGAATGTTCTTAGTATGTATCAACCAGGTATTGTAATTGATATTGGTGGTTGGTCATCGGTAGATTCTCACAGAACAGGTCAAATGAGTTTATTAGACTTAGAAAAAGAATTAGATGATAGAATTGACTTGATTACAGCAGAATTAGACTATGAAGAAGTTCTTTGGCCTTTTTCAAGAAAAGAAAGATATTTCGACACTTCAAGTCCAATATATGACTATACTTTAAAAATACTATTGAAAATGTGATGAAGTATATAAAATCATATAAACTATTTGAGTCTGTTGGTAAAATACACTTTCCAACATATACAGAATTACATGATTTCTTTATAGAGTTAGAAGATGATGAGATAACTAAATTTAACTATAATAATTCTGCTGAAGCTTTGAGTAAGTTTATTGATGGTGGATACCTTTTCTTTCCACAAAAATGGGATAGAACTATTCAATCTGACCTTTATCACGAGATGTCGTGGAAAGAAAGAAATTGGTATGAAGAAAAACCTTATGATTTATTTGGATACAAATGGTCTGATTTTTTTATGGATCCAGTCAAAAACCTAAATAAAGGAATTCTTAGAAGAAATGTTGAGTGGTTACATTTAGATGATGTAGAAGAAAAAAGGACTAACCTTGAAAAGTCTGGAGTTACTGGTAAAACTTTTGAGGAATTACTTGTAGAAAATATTGAAAGAGGAGTAGTAAAAGCTTATCCTTTTATTTATATGACACTTGATATATTTCTACCCGAACATTTAGATGAGGTAATAGAAAGACTGAAAATGGTTTATGAATCAACTGATTTTAGACCACTTTATGGCTTCTGGAAAGAAGATTATGTAGATGAAAATAACGGTGATGTGATAACTTTTATACACTCAAACTTATATTTAGTAAATTGTTCAGATGAAGAATATAAAAGTCTTATTAATATATTCAATGAACATAATCTGGATAAACAAGTAACAAATCATTTCATATAATATTATGTTAAAATAAGTTTGGAAATATAATAAAATAAAATAAACTTTCCAAATAAATTTTAATATAAATACTATCAGTTTCAAAAAAACTGAATTAAAAATAAATTAAAGGCAAATGGCGGAATTAGATGACCTATTTAACGGCAGTTTAGACAGCAAAATGGACTTCTTAAATGAAAGTTCACAAACAAAAAACAACGACGGTATTTACCGAGTTGATCTTTCAAAGTGTAAAGATAAAAAAAGAGGATGGAGATCTGTAGTAAGATTTTTACCTAACTTAACTAAAGATGGTAAAGTTGGACAATTAGCAATTGAAAAAATTACTCACTACGTTGATATCAAAAATCCAAAAGAATTAAGTGGTTGGTTTGATAGTCCAAAGAACTTCAATGAGAAGTGTGCTTTGACTGATCTTTACTACACAATGCAAAACTCTAAAAATGCAATTCTTATTGAGAAATCAAAACAATTGAAGTATTCTAAAAAATACTACTCTTATGTTTTAGTTCTTGAAGATGAGCAACAACCAGAAAATGTTGGTAAAATTATGATTTTCCAATATGGTAAAACAATTAAAGATAAAATTCAAGCAGAACGTAATGGAGAAATCTCTGGAGTTCCTTGTAATGTATTTGATCTTTCAGCTGGTAAAGATTTTGTTTTGGTAGTAAAAGAAATTCAAACAGGTGATGAAACATATCCAGATTATAAAATGAGTATGTTTAAACCAGAAACTACATCACTTCCTATTTACTTTAAAGATAAAGCTGCATTTAAAAATGCACCACTTAACTCTGAAGGAAAAATTGAAGCATCGGTTCAAGGAAAAATTAGAGAATTTTTGTTAGACAGAGAGTTTGACTTAGATGATTTTTCACCTAAAAAATTAACAGATGAACAACAAGCTAAAATCACAGAAATTACAAACTTCTTGACTGGTAAAGCTTCTTCTTCATACTCAAACACAAAGTCTGAAGCAAAACCATCTTCTGATGATTTTGATTTTGAAGATAACTTTTCTACTGAAACTTCAACAAGTGTTGAAACTGACGAAGATGATTTCTTTAGTGATCTTTAATACTTTAAGTGTAAAAAAAATCCCACAATTTTTATTGTGGGATTTTTTGTTTTACCTAAACTAAATAGATAATAATTCATATAATCAAGAGGAAAAATAATAAAAAATATAAATATATTATGAATCTAGCAAATAGAGTTTTCAAAAACAACAAAACAGGTGATACAATTAGAGTAATTGATTCTTTTGAGAACATTGCAATCCTTGAAAATAAACAAAAAATAGATGTAAGAACGCTTATGGACTCAAACCAATACACTGAACAAATAGACCCTCAAAGTTTTTTTAATAATCAAAATGCTTATGACTCTTTAGTCAATAAAATAAAAAGCATGCCAACTGACCATATACAAGACGATCCACAAGATATTTCACAAAATTTATCTAATTCTTATGTTAGTGATTCTATAATGCCTACTACAAATGAAAGTGCAATAGTAATGTCATCTGAAGAAGATGAAAGAGCTGAACTCATGAAAAAATATGGAGTAGTAGATAATTCTAATGATATTCAAAGACAGAATGAAGCTTTTTCCAAATTATTAGATGAAGAAGAATTACCTATACCAGTTTCTACAAGATTAGAAACTGAAGAAGTACAAAGATTTGAGGTAAATAGAGAACCACAAAAACAAGTTGTAAATGTCGTTGAGGATCCTATAATTACTATGTTCAGAAAAACAAAAAGAAACGTAGAATTTAAAATAAATATAGAGGTTTCAAATAAAATTCCAAGATTAGATTTTATAGAAATGATGGAAGATTCATATGAGATTTCTATGATTGATTTTTTAGCAGATGAGTTTACAAATAAAATTCTTCAAGATCCAACAATGATTAAGGAGACAATTAAAAATAAAATAAAGCAACTTGTTTATGGCGCCCCTACCACACTTTCCTCAAATAACAATAAAACAAATAAGGAGGAGAAAAAGACAGAGAAAGATTCTAAAAATATTCAAGCAGTAAATGACCAAATTACAGATGCTGTTACTCAATTTGAAAAACATGAACCACTTTCTTTTGAGAAAGAACCGGTTTTATCAAAAGACCTTCCTAAAAAAACAACTAGAAAACCAAGAACAAAAAAAGAATCAACTGAAAAATGATAGAGGAAAGATTTTTAGAAAGTGCTGTTAGAATTAGAAGAAATTTTCTAAAAGTAAATAATAACTTAGAAATGTATCATCGTAGAGCAAAAGAAATTGTTTCTAATTTAGAATCAATTTTAGAAAAAGTTAATACATTAATCGAAGAAATAGATAAAGGAAAAAAAAGTGGACAACCCACCCACACTAAAGAATCAGCTTTAGAAGAAACAATGAAAATTTTAAATGACTTAGACTATCAGGGTAAATCTTTAGATGAATTAGCAAGTCCAATGAATTCTGAAATAGAAAAATTAGCTATGGAAGAACAAGAGCTTTATAGACAAATAAAAGAAAAACATAGTGATTTATCTGATGAAAAACTAATAGAAATAGTAAAAGATAGATTAGAATTAGAAGGCCTTTCATAAAGAAAGGCTTTATTTTTTTATATATAAAATAAAAATTAGTCTTAAAATGTCTAAGATTTCTAAATTTGTTAAGCTTGATAAAAATGTCCTACTTGAATATATTTATGATGATGGTAATTTAATTAGCGAAGCATATGACGTACTTGTAAATTCAAAAGATAGAAAAAGAAGCTATCTTTCAACAAGTACAAGCGCAACAAACAATACAGCAGGTAATCAGTTATTTATATTAGATAACAATACTAGAAGACTTGGTAAAATAAATTCAACAGCTTATTCTTTTTTAGAAATAAAGAATTTCGCAGCACCAGCTCCTATAAGACATGACACTTTAAGATTTCATTTACCTATCAACTGGACATTTGGTGAATATTTAGGGTTTTATATCAAAGTTTATGGTTTCGATTCACAGAGTTTAAATAAATATGAAATTTCAAACTACTATTTTGATATGACTGATGTAGGTCAATCCTACATGTTGAATTTTACAAGTCCTCCTTTACTCTTTCAAGAAAAACTTTGGGGTAAAAATATTCAAATAGAAATACCAGCTCTTAGTGAAATATCTAGTCAATTGACTGGTGGACTACCAACAAATAATAGTCTCAACGCAAATATAACTAATGGTGCTGGATTTAATATGTCATCGCCTATATTTATTGAATTTAGTTTTATAACATCAATACAGACTATCAATGGCGTTACAACATATTTATCTTCAAATCCATTAATTACTTCGATACCTCAAACACCTGAGTTTGAAAGACTAGGACTTATGATTGAAGACTCACCAAATGGTGACTTCTTTGAAATATATGGAACTTATAATGGAACAATTGCCGGATTCAATAAGTTCATAAATGATTCAGTAAGTAAAGGTAATAGATATTATGTTCAGTATAATATAACTATGTATGAGCAAAACATTAGAGGTAAAACAACTACTTACACAGTGACTGATGGTTTCAACGAAACTATAGAGTATAGACCTATTATAAAATTTTCTACAACTACTGCAATCATAGATGTTGAAATGAGATTGATAGACCAAGTAGATGAATCATACATTATTCGAAGAGCTACTTATGGTATGTTACAAGATGAAGTATCTAAATACTCAACAAATTTAATGAAGATTAATCTTTCAAGATCAGCTAAACCAAAAATTTACAATATCAAGAGTGCTGTGAATCCGAGTTTAGTAGGTATTTCAAATTCTATGGGAAGCATTTCTGTTTATAATGCTGGTAAGTCATCAGCAACACCTAGAAGTTCTTTTCAAAATTCAATGTCTAAACCAGTAACTGAAGTTATTAGAGTTCCTTATCCTGTTCTTGTTGATAGATTTAATATAATGGCTAAATCTGAAAACTCTATGTTAGATAACAAAAACTTTTATGGTTTTGGTAAAATCATAGTTAATCTTTATCCATTTGATAATGTTTTAAAATTCATAATAGCAACTGGTACTCCAGAAGCACCTCAATATTTTAATCTTACAAGCTTTAGTGAAATTAAATTTGTTATTAGAAATGATGATATTAATATCGACTTTCCGCTTTATGCTCAAGCACCTGAAAATGATTTGAGTGTTGGTAATATTTCATTTAAAGTTTCTCAATCAAAATATGCTGAAATTAAGAAGATATATAATAGAGGAGTAAATGTTTTTTATATAACTGGATTGTCACAGGATACAACATCTGTTATTTATACAGGTTTATTTAAACCATATGACAACGCACAATCAGTTGCTGATTTAAATGACCAGGCTAAACCTAAACCAGACATTATATTGGATCCAACAGCTATTAAAGAAACAGCATTAGTCTTTAGAAAGCCTATAAAAGAAATGAGTCCTAAATTAAAACCTTCTAAATTAAAAGATTTAGCTTCATCTAAATTAACAGGTTCTGTTGCTAATATAGATTCTAGCAAAGCAGCAAACCCTAGCACAAAAACGTATCAAGCTAAAAAGCCATTTTTTGTGAAAGAATTGGCAAATATTGTAGGTATGAAACTTGATGAATTTTTAAAGATTAATGGTTTTAAAGATTCTGGTTTGAAAATAAAGATTGGACAAGATTTTAAAGTTGATGCAAAGTCTAATTTTAACAATCCATTTATTTCAGAAGTCAAAGGCCCTGCTAATCCCGGTAAAGCAAATAATTTAAATATAAAACCGACAGGTAAGAAATGAGATTAAGTAGTCAAAATAGTCAATTTATTTTTAACTTACCGGTGAATTTTATTCCACCGGCACTTATAGAAACTTACCAACCTATATTGGAAAAAAACTGGATTCAATATGAAAATATAATTGATTATTTGAACTCTACAATTAAAAGTGTAAATTTTCCAGGTATGAGTTTTGAGATGCCTAAGCAAATGCTTATTAGAGGTAAAGAAAGAAGTTTTAAACCTGCAAAAAACATACAGGATATAATAAGTACTAGAGAGCTTACAGTTACATTCAGATCTGTAGATTCTGATTTAAATTACTGGTTAATGTTTGATATACTATCAAAACATTACTTAGATGTCGAAAACCAATATTTAACACCATTTACAATTACTTGTGTAGATATTCACAGAGATGCAATATATGTAATAAAATTCTATGAAATTATATTAAAAGGTGTAAGTGAAAACACCTTTAACTATTCACAACAAAAAGTAAATGCAAAAGAATTTACATTGTCATTTAACTTTAATTTCTATGAAATTGAATTCTTATTGAATAGAAGTAAAGTTTTAGAATTAGGAGTTATTCCTACAATCATTCAGAAAATTTAAATTTTCTATCAATTTATAAACATTGTATAAACTTAAATTATAAAATGTATATAATATATGAAATTTAATCATTTATCAACTATATTTGATTTCAAAAATTTTATTAGTATTTTGAATAACATTATTACATTTTCTTTATGGGGTAATAATCCAATTTATTGGACAGGTGCTCTCAAAAATATAGAATTAGCTAATTTATATTATCCTGGTTGGATTTGTAGATTTTATATTGACAAAGATTCAAAAAAAGAATTAGTTGAGACTATCAAAGGTGATAATGTTGAGGTTGTCTTAATGCAAAAAAATAATAATGATATTTTTAATAATATTGATGTGAGATTTAATCACTCTGGTCTTTACTGGAGATTTTTAGCTCTAAAAGATACTGATGTTAATATCATATTATCTCGTGATTGTGACTCAAGATTATCTCAAAGAGAAGTTGATGCAGTGAATGAATGGATTGAATCTGATAAAGATTTTCATATTATGAGAGACCATCCATATCATCAAGTACCAATATTATCTGGTATGTGGGGTGCTAGAAATAAAGTTATCAGTAATATAGATGAATATTTGTCACATTGGAAGAAGTGGCCTCATAAAGGTAAATATCATGCAGAAGACCAAGACTTCTTAGGTCAAATAATTTATCCAATAATTAAAGATATATCTTTAGAACATTCTGAATTTAATATTAATTACGGATCCGAAATAAAATCATTTCCGTCAGTCAGAAAAAACTATGAATTTGTTGGTGATGTTTTTGATGATAATAATAAAAGACATCCGGATTTCTGGCAAATTTTAAAAAAATATTGCAAATGAAAAGTTTTTATAAAGCAAGTGGTATGAGTAAAAGAAAAGCTGGTTTTGGTGCAATACTAAATAATACAATAAACGTATGTAAGTACCATTACGAGAATTTTAAAAACGATGATATTCTTATTGAAAACGATGAGATTCTTGATATCTTTGAAACTAAAAAAATAGATGACGTATCTGAGTATATCTATGATTTAGAAAAATTTTATGATATTTCTGGATATCCTAATCCAAGCAATGCGCACGTTTTATGTGATGTTGAACTTGTTAAAGAAAAAAATAAAATCTTTAATATGTTTTTCAAAATAAAAAATATTGAATATTTTGAATTAGAAAAGAAAAAGTATATTAACGACAAAACGCTATCAATACATATAAGAGGAACTGATAAAAATTCTGAAATACCAACTCCTAACTTAGAAACAATTTATCTAAAAATAGAAAAAATGTTATCAACCAATATTATAGATAATATTTTTTTAGCAACTGATGATATTTTTTATTTAAATAATATTATTTCAAAATTTGGAAATATTGTTAGGCACCGAAATGATAAAACAATTAGTTTAGATGGCAAACCAATACATTTTATAGAAAATAGAACTAAAATCAATAAAGAAATGTTGATAGATGCATATTTATTATCTAATTCAAATTATTTTTTATACTGCTATTCAAATGTTAGCTATTTGGCATTAACTATGGGTATAAATAATTTTAAAAAAATAGATTGTATAAATGAAAATTGATTATGCTATAGTGTCTTCTGATAGTAATCCTATGTATTTAGATTTCTGGCCTATAGTCAGAGATCTGTGGATTAATCTGATTAAAATAAAACCTATACTAGTTTTAATATCCGATAAAAATTTAGTTACTGATAATGGTGATCATATAATACATGAAATAAAATCAGTTGAGGGTCACTCTACAGAATTTCAATCACAGATAGTAAGAATGTATATCACAAAGTATTACTTAGAAAACGTTTGTATTACATCTGATATAGATATGCTACCACTTAGTCATTATTATTTTAATAACATTGTAAATAAAGTAGATGATGATGCCTTAGCTATACTTAGTTCTGATGCTTATTCTAAAGACAGATATCCACTTTGTTATAACGTTGGTAAGGGTAAAATATTTTATGATATTTTGGATTTGAATTGTGAATTTAATGAATATTGTGATAGGTTGTCAAAATTTGAACAAGGTTGGGACACTGATGAGCTTTATTTTGGTAAATGTGTAAATGAATTTGAAAAAAAGAATAAAATAATACTTATAAATAGAGGTTGGAAATTTGGGATGGCTTTAAATAGAATCGATAGAGTTTATTGGGTATATGATGAAGAGTCATTAAAAAAAGGACATTACATAGATTGTCACTCACTTAGACCGTATACAACTTATAAATCGGAAATAGAAAAATTAATAAATATTGTATGTTAGTAACGGATGACTCAACTCCTTTTATAACTGGAATGGGTTATAGAAAAAATTGTGATTATATATATGATGAGTTTAGTAAATTTACTATAGATAATATAAATCAGTTTGATGGTATGAAAATTTTTGTCAAAACTGATCTTTTATTTGAATTTGAATCACATATACTACAAAAAATTAATAAAAATTTTATTCTCTATACACATAATAGTGATTTGTGCATAGATTCTAAATATAATAGTATTATTGATAATAAATTTTTATTAAGATGGTTTGGCCAAAATATTAACACCTATCATGATAAATTAGAATCAATACCAATTGGTATAGCAAATAAAAGGTGGCCACATGGAAATGTAGATATAATAAAAAAAATAATCTCTGAAAATAATAAAAAAGAAAATTTAATCTATTGTAATTTAGACATTAATACCAATATCATCGAGAGAAGTAAATGTTTATCTTGCGTTTATCCTATACTAAATTCTAATAGAGTGGATTTTGAAACATATCTCAGAAATATTTCTAAAAGTTTTTTTGTGATATCGCCTAACGGTAACGGAATAGATTGTCATAAAACATGGGAGTCTTTTTACTTGAAAAGTATTCCAATTGTTACAAGAAGTATAAATATGAGCTTCTATGAAAATAAATTTCCATTTATAGTAATAGATGACTGGAATCAATTTAAAGAACTTAACTTGACTGAAGAACTTTATCACAAAATAATTAATAGTTATGAAAATACTAATAATGGTTTTATCTGTTAAAGATAATTCAATTTACGAAAGACTTGTAAGAACCGTAAGAGAGACTTGGGATAGTGAAATAGTTGATGGTTTTCAAACTATATATTACTATGGTAAAGGCGATAATGAAGATATAGTTTTGATTGGAGATGAGTTGTTTACAACTTCACCAGACGGTATGTCTCACCTAGGTCATAAGGTGATACAATCATTAGAATATGTTTTAGCTAATTTTGAATTTGATTATGTTTTTAAAATGAATTGCTCATCTTATTTAAATAAAAATATGTTAAAGGACTTTTTAATTGATAAACCAAGAGAAAAATTTTGTTGTGGTGTAATCGGAGTTCATAATGGTATTAAATTTTGTTCTGGTGGTGGAAGTATTTTATCAAGAGATGTTGTTAAAACAATAGTAAAAAACAAAAATAATTGGGACCATTCACTTATTGAAGATGTATCTATTGGTAAGATATTGGTAAAAAATAATATTTCTCTAATTGAAGGTGATAGAGTTAGTATCACAAAAGGAATTGATTTAAGCTTAATACATACAAAGTGTTATCATTACAGATGTAAAAATGACAATAATAGAGATATAGATATATCTATAATGAAAGAATTATATAAAAATTATAAAAACGATGGAAAAAATTAAAGTAATTTATGAAAACGAGTGTAGGAATATTTCTGATATAAATGAGCATTTACCAACTCTATTAAAATACGCATGTGAATGTGAACATATAACTGAGATGGGTGTGAGATGGGTATCTTCAACATGGCCATTATTACTTTCAAATCCAAAAAAAATGATAAGTTATGATATTTTAAGAGATCCAAAAATTAATAATGTCATTCAATTAGCAAACGAATATAAAATAGAGTATCAATTCATTACAGCAGATGTATTAAAAATTGAAATTGAAGAAACTGATTTACTTTTTATTGATACTTTACATACATATAATCAACTTTTCTATGAACTACAACTTCACTCTGATAAATGTTCTAAATATATAATTTTACACGATACAACGTCTTTTGAATATATAGACGAAGCAATATATCAACATGCTAGTAATGAGATAAAAAATAAAGAACAAAAAAATCAAGGTTTATGGAATGCAATTGTAGATTTTTTAGATACTGAAAAGGGTAAAAATTGGAAAATTCATGAAAGATTTACTAATAACAATGGCTTAACAATACTTAAAAAAAAATAACAGAAGATGAATGAAATTATTATAAAAGAAAAATTAGATTTTTTGAAATACATACTTTTAGGTTGTGTTGTTGATAAAAATCATTTAAATCTTTTTTTTAATGAAGGTATAATACCTGATAAAAATATTTTAGAAAAAATTATTGAAGTTCCGACTAATAGAATTGAGGGTATGGATGAACCTGTTAATGGCTTTACTATGATTGGTTTAAAAAGATTAGAAAATCTACATCAGTTGTTAGATTTTGTTAGAATTAATCAAATTGAAGGAGATTTAATAGAAACTGGAGTTTGGAGAGGTGGCGCGACTATTTTTATGAAATACTATTGTAAATTATACAACTTAGATAAAAAGGTTTTTGTTTGTGATTCTTTCAAAGGATTACCACCACCTAGCGGAAAATTTGAAGCAGATTATGGTGATTTACATCATACCTATAAATCACTTTCTGTTTCTTTACAAGATGTAAAATCAAATTTTAGTCTTTTTGATTGCCTCGATGAGAACGTTATTTTTATTGAAGGATTTTTCGGAGAAACTTTACCAGATAATCATAATATCAATAAAATATCACTTCTAAGAATGGATGGTGACATGTATGAGTCTACTCATGATGTTTTTTATAGTTTGTATGATAAAGTTGTTGATGGCGCGCCAATAATTATTGACGACTATTGTCTTGATGGTTGTAAAAAATGTGTTCATGATTTTAGAGAATCAAAAAAAATTACATCAGAAATTAAGAATGTAGACAGATGTGGAATTTACTGGTTCAAATAAAAAAAAAATAAAAAAAATAATTAATAATGGCAGCACAAAATAATTTAGATAGTATCGTTTTGAATATTTTTGGAAATAATAAAATATTTGTTGAGGCTGGTGGATCACATCCTGTCGATCAAAACAATACCTTTTTACTTGAAAAAAATGGATGGTCAGGATTAGTCGTAGAGCCTAAAACGGATTTTAACTCAATTTATTCTTCAGATAGACCAAAAACTATACTAGAAAATTATGTTCTAGTCAGTAGTAACTATATTTACGATGAAATTGAAGGTGATTTTTCACACTATATGATAGGAGGAATTATAAATAATAATTTATCAACTCATTGGAACCCAACAAAATATAAATGCAAAACACTTGATTCATTACTATCAAAAAATGATATTAATGAGGTTCACTTTTTAAGTTTAGATGTTGAAGGTTATGAAAATGAAGTAATTGAAGGTATAAATTTTAAAAATACATTCATACATCTTATAATTGTTGAAATACATAATTTTAATGGCACTCCCACAAATTTTGATTATTTAAATAAATATGGCTTTGAAAAAATAAAATCAATTAATAATCACCATGATGTATTTATAAATATTAAAAGTGAATTTTATGAAAGTGCCAAAAATGTTATGATTTAGTACGTTTTATGTGACTACTATATTCTTTAAAATATTCTTCTGCTATTTTATAAATATGATTGCCATGAAAACCAAAATGTTGACTTGGGTCATAATTTTTACCTTCTTCTATTTTTTCAATAGAGAATAATTGCGCTAATTCAACTGGTGCGTAATTTATACCATATTTTTTGGCATAGTTGAGAGTGAAATTAGTTAGAAATCCGTCTTCATTAGCACCATTACAACTTTTAAAAATAGAAGAGTATTCTAAAAATTTTTTACTTCTAAGAGAAAATCCACCGTTACCAACTCTATTTGGAATACCCCAATCTAAAGATTGTTGAACGGTCCAAGGTGCTCCTATATAATCATATTTTAAAAATTCATTTGTCCATTTTTCTGGATTTGTTATGAAACTATCATTCTGAACTATTAAAATAAAATCATTTTGTGTATAATCATTTAATCTCAAACAAAAATCATTGTATTCTCTATGTGATTTTATTTCATCAATTTTTACAATTTCAATTCCTTCCGTATCAACTTTAATTTCTTCTTTTTCACAATGTGTCAAAAATTTAATATTTCCAAACTTTACATTTTTTGTTGAATATCGTAACGATCTTATAGTTTCAATTGGTTTATCTGATGAAACTGCTATTATGTCTATCATTCTTAAATCTAACATAATGTATTATTTATTTTTCCAGAAGGAGTAAATACCTTTTTCAATTTCATATTCATCCCAAACAAATCTACTTCTTATTGGTTGATTTTTTGCCCAGTTCCACATTCTATTTAGACCATCCTCTAGTGATGTTTTATGTTCAAATCCTAATATATCTATAGACTTTTGAAAAGTAGGAATCGAATGTTTGACTTCATGTCTAGCTTCTTTATATTGTATATCTATATCACCTCCAATTACCTTTCTTAGAATCGTGTTAGCTTCATTGATTGAATATTCTTCTATACCGCCTAAGTTTATGATTTGTTTAGATGCCTCTTCTTTTACTGCGGAATTCCACAGCGGTTCTAAACTATCGTCAATAAAACTGAAAGCTCTTGTTTGTTCACCTGTTCCAAAAATTGACATTGGTTCATTATTTAAATACTGAAACATCCAAATACCTAAAACATTTCTATATTTATCCCAGATATTTTGTTTTAACCCATAAACATTATGTGGTCTTATGATACACCAATCTAAACCATGTTGTTCTCCCGCAATTTGAATGTCCATTTCACATGCATACTTTGCCACACCATATGGATCGATTGGTTTAGGTATTTGCTCTTCATCAAATATTCCACCGTAGCCGTGACCATAAACCGCTAAGGTAGATGTAAATACTAATCGTTTAATATTATGTTTTATACACTGATTTACTATACCAGCAGTTGCTTTTAAATTATTGTCGTAATTATACATTCTTATAAAAGGCGATAAACCCTCAGCAGCATAAGCGGCAAAATGAAAAACATAATCAAATTTGTGTTCTTCAAAACATGAATTAACTTCTGTTTGTTGATTTACTAAATTAATTTTTTTGAAATTAACTTTACTATTGACATTTTCTAAGTATCCACCACTTAAATCATCTATACCAACTATTTCATATTCTGGTTTATTTTCAATAATCCAGTCTGCTAATCTACTTCCAAGTAGTCCAGCTATTCCCGTAATCAAAACTTTTTTCATAATTATTTTTATTTTTTAGAATCTATAAATAACAAGTACGTCATCATGTCTACCTTTAATATGTCTGTTATCAATTATTTCACAATTATTGTGTAGGCTATAAAAAACATCTGAACTATTTGAAATATTTTCTATGTCTTCTATTATATAGATACCACCTTCTTTCATTTTTGATTTCAATAGTAGAAAGGATTTTATCTGGTCTTGAAGCATATGACTACCGTCGTCTATAATAACATCAAATAGTCTATTATCAATTTTATCTATGATTTCATCACTAGTAGCATCCGCTATCCAAATTTCACATCTTGAATCTTCCATAAGTTCTTTTATCATGCAATTTGGATTACTATATTGAGGATTTAATTCTATACCAATAATTTCAGATTCAATAAAATAATCGATCCACATTTTCATAGAATAACCAAGTGAAACACCAATTTCTAAAAAATTAGAATTTTTTCTATATTTTTCTAAAAGTTCTGAGTAAATGGGTATATAGCTATGTAGTGTTCCTTTATCACCGTCTCCGACAGGAGTAGAATAATTTTCATAAATTTCTTGTAAAGATTTCATTTTTTTAATTTTTTTTTTGAGTTATTTCTTCTTAAAAATGCTGATTTTTTTAGCTAAAGATTTTATATAAGAAAGATTTTATATTTTCAATCTTATTATTTTCTGGTATATTATAGTCATCAAACCATGGTTGGTTTAACATGTCTAAATATTTACTATTATTATTATCTAAATCAATTATAAATTCTATCATTTCATCATCATCACTAAAATCATAATAATTTACAAATGATTTGACATTAAACTCCTGGTGTATTAAAGGATTTCCCCAGTAAATAGGAATAGAGTTGACAGTCATTGGTTCCATAATTTTTTCTGTTGTATAACCAGGAAATTCCGGTCTATATGCATTATTTTCAAAAGCTATAGAAAATTTATATTCTGATTGAAATTTTCTTTTATCCGAAACAGCATATCCGATATTATTCATCCAACGACCACCAGAATCAACTTTTTTATATTTAGATAATTTTGTTACAAAACTATTTCTTTTTTCACAAGCACCATTGGAGGCTACAAAGTTACAAAACTTTCTATTTGCCATAGACTCATCAATTATTTTTGGTCTTGATAATTCATAATAACCATCATAAAGTAAATAGTGGGGTAGTCTGTAATTTCTAAAATCATCTAAATAGTCAAATGAAAAGGACCAGTCACAATAACCAAGAGGTGGCGCAACATTTTCACCTGTATAAAATATTTTTTTACAATTAAAGTATTGATGTTGATTTCCAAAAACTGAAAAAAATAAAAAATCAGGGTTATTTGAAATCTCAATATCGAATTCATCTTTCAAAAGATTAAAAAAGTAGTTATTTGTTTTGTCAAAACCACCCCAAAAATCTGAGAAGTTTATTTTTATTTTCTGTTTCATTTAATTTTTATATCAATTTGTTTTTTTTCAATAAATGATTTCATTGCAATGCAAAAAGAATAAACATTTTCGTTTATTGGATTTTGTAAAATTTTTAACATCACATCATCATATAAGTATTCACCAAATTTAATCCAGATGTCTTTATCGTAATTTGTTTCATGTGTTCTATGATAAATTAATTGATTTTTTATGTGATATAGTTTTAGTCCAGCTTTAATTGATATACAAGGTAGCCAAAAATCCCACCAAGGTAGACCAATTACATATTTATCATTTTTAAATAAATTTATAAATTTAGTATTGAATATAAATAAATCATAACCATAATTAAAAGGATAAGTTTCACCATCACTTAGTTCCCATCTTGTGGATATTACTAAGCTATCTTCATATTTTTTATTAAATATTGAATTTTTAATTTTATTATTTAATATAATGTCTGAATTTACTATTGCAACATTACAACTACCATCACACACTTTTGATATTGAATCAAGTATTCCATTTAACTTAATTAATTTTTTTCCATTATATTCGTATGTGGAATCTGATTCTATAAAATTCACAAAAGGATAAATTAATGATATTTTATCAATTTCATCTTTAGTATTAATTGAATAAATATCATATCTTTTCCAAGAGCTTAGTGCTTCAGTTTGAGTTTGAATACTGCTTTCTGATGGATTTATAGTTGTGAAAATTTTCATCTATTAGTAAGTAACCTTTCTTCAACTGGCATTAATTTTCTTATATTCCAAGTTTGTTCATCTTCCTGCCACTTTCCATTATATGCTTGGTCAGCACCATCTGCTTGTCTTTTACCAGCAGCATAGTGTAAATGCTCAAATGTAGTATCATCATTTATTCTATCATCAAATAGTAAATTTAAATCTTTCAAATTGTTATACAACTCACAATCAGAAAACATGTGATTATAAGCCGGGTGATAAATAGTTCTATTTAATTTAAGTAAACAACCATATGTCATAATTGGAATTGTAATCGCTGGGTGAAGCATATTTGATGAGTCTGGTAGTTGATAACCATCTCTCACCATTAAACCAATATCACCTTTATTTTCAAATTTTGAAATAAGATAAGCATCCCAGCTTTGAGGTGCCATAAAATCATCACTTGCAAAAATAACTATATCTTGGTTTTCACATTTACCCATTTTTATACCAAGTGCTGATGATAATTGATAAGATGGATAACAAACACCTATCTTATTTGTATTTAATGTTACTAAGTAGTTTTTAGATAAGTATTCTTTTAACTCATTTGAATGTTGTTCCCAATTTACAGCAACGTATGTCTGAATGTTTTCTGGCTTATCAGCTCTTTTAATCCACTCAGCGTGCATTTCTTTAAATTGCTGTGGTCTTAAAGTACACCAAAGTATATGTATCATGGAGTTTGTTCATTTTTTATATCATGTTGAATCATAATTCTTACTAAGTCGTTGAACTTTGTTTTTGGATTCCAACCGAGTTTTTCTTTAGCTTTTGTATAATCACCTAATAGAACATCAACTTCAGCCGGTCTGTAATATCTCTCATCAATTTCAATTATTGTTAACCCATTATCTAAAATTCCTTTCTCATTAATACCCTCTCCTATCCAATTTATATTCCAACCACATTCTTTACAAGCTATTTCAACAAATTCTTTTATAGTGTGTGTTTCATTAGTAGCTAAAACGTAATCTCCAGGTTCATCCTGTTGTAACATCATCCACATTCCTTCTACATAATCTTTTGCATATCCCCAATCTCTTTTAGAGTAAAGATTACCTAACTTTAGAATTGGAAAATCTGTATGATGATGGTCTAGATGATTCTTTATCACACCAAGTGCTTTTGTTATTTTACGAGTTACAAAAGTTTCACCTCTTCGCTCGCCTTCGTGATTGAAAAGAATTCCATTACTAATGTACATACCATAAGACTCTCTATAGTTTTTTGTAATCCAAAGACCATATAATTTTGCAACACCATATGGGCTTCTAGGGTGCATAAATGATTCTTCTGTATATCCAGTATCGGGCATATTATAGCCCATACCACCATACAATTCTGAAGTAGAGGCTTGATATATTCTTGCTTTAGGACAATGATTTTTAACGGCTTCAAGTATTGCTAAAGTTCCTAAACCATCAACTTGAGCTGTATAGTAAGGTATTTCAAAACTTACCTTTACATGAGATTGCGCTGCCAAATTGTATATTTCATCTGGTTGTATCTGTGATATTAAGTTTGATATAACAAGTGGATCAGTGACATCACCGTAGTGTAATTTTAATTTATCAAAAATGTGATCAATTCTGTCAGTATTAAAAGTTGATGTTCTTCTAATAATGCCGTGTACTTCATATCCTTTTTCTAAAAGTAACTCAGCTAAGTGAGAGCCATCCATTCCTGTTATTCCTGAAATTAGTGCTATTTTATTTGACATAATCTAAATAAGTTTTTTTTATTCCGGTTCTTAAACCAGTTTTTGGCTCCCATCCTAATTCTAATATCTTAGAAATATCTAAAAGTTTTCTTGGAGTTCCATCTGGCATATCTGTATTAAAATATATATCACCTTCATATTCTAATACATCTTTGACTATATAAGCTAAATCTTTTATTGAAATATCTTTTCCAGTTCCAACGTTTATAATTTCCGAGCCATTATGGTTCAACATTAGATAATGACAAGCTTGTGCTAAATCATCAACATAAAGAAACTCTCTCATTGGAGAACCAGTTCCCCAGATTTCAACTTTATCTTTATTTTCTATTTTAGCCTCGTGAAATTTTCTAATTAATGCAGGTAAAACATGAGAGTTATTCAAATCATAATTATCATTTGGACCATAAAGATTAGTCGGCATAACAGAAATATAATTTGTTCCATATTGTTTATTAAAATCCTGACACATTTTTATACCAGCAATTTTTGCAATTGCATAAGCATCATTTGAAGTTTCAAGCGGAGCAGTAAGAAGGTATTCTTCTTTAATTGGCTGAGGACATAACTTTGGATAAATACAAGATGAACCTAAAAAAAGTAGTTTTTTTACTTTATTATCAAAAGAAGCTTTAATAATATTAGATTGAATCATTATATTTTCATATATAAAATCAGCTCTAAAATCATCGTTTGATTTAATACCACCAACTTTAGCTGCTGCTAAAAATACATATTCAGGTTTTTCAAAATGAAAAAAATGATTTACTTGAAATTGATTAGTTAAATCCAATTCTTTTCTACTCTTGGTTATAATCTTAGTATAACCTAATTCTTTAAGTTTTCTAACAATGGCAGAACCAACCATACCGTTGTGACCGGCTACATAAATTTTTGAATCTTTATTCATTTAATAATTCATTTAATTTTTGTTCTCTTAATCTTTTCTTTCTATGTTCAACACCTGCTATATCATATCTACAATTTATAGTTGCTACTCTCATTTGAAATGGTTTTATAGCATACATAAAAACATAATTTTCTTTACCCATTTCCTCTAAAATAGAAATCATTTCTTTATAGTTTTCAAATTCAATTGTTTGACATTGTAAAGATTTTGTTTCTAACATCCAATTTATATCTTCATCTTTTTTAATTACATTGATACCAAAAATTGGTTGAGGTGTGAAAGCATCAACATAAAAGTCATAACCTCTTTCTAAAAAATCTTTAGCTAAAGCTTCAAAACTATTTTCTAAGAAATGATTTATATTTTTTTCGCTTTTCCAGTTTCCCACAAAATATTATATAAAAAAAAAGAGAGAAGTTACTCTCTCTTTAATTTTACTCTTCAGTTTTTTTCTTTTTTGAAGATTTCTTTTTTGGACCAGTTACTATTGTATCTTCTTTTTCTGAATCATAATCAATATTCAACTCTGAACCTTCTTTTGGATTATTATCAATAATATATTCCGTTACAGGATCATCAATCCATTTTTGAATAGCTCTTTTTAATGGTCTAGCACCAAATTGAGGATCATAACCAACCTCGACAAGGTGACTTTTCATTTCTTCAGTTATTGTGATTTTAAAACCTAAATCGTTTGCTCTTGAAATTGTTTTAGCTAATTCTAAATCAATGATTTTTAAAATTTCATCTTTACCTAAATCTTTGAAATAAATAATTTCGTCAATTCTATTTATAAATTCAGGAGCAAATTTCTTTTTTAACTCTTTTTCTAAAATAGATTTTACTTCATCTGTGTTATTTTCTTTCTTTGCTTTAGTTGAGAATCCAACACCAGAACCGAAATCCTTAACAATTCTTGTTCCAACATTAGATGTCATCAAAATTATACAATTTTTAAAAGAAACTTTTCTACCATGTGAGTCAGTCATATGACCATCATCCAACATCTGTAGGAATAAGTTGAAGATATCAGAGTGAGCTTTTTCAATCTCATCAAAAAGAACTACTGAATAAGGCTTTCTTCTAATTTTATCTAACACATTCGAATCATCATATCCAACGTAACCAGGAGCAGAACCTTGAATTCTTGTCAAAGAAATCTTTTCCATGTATTCAGACATATCTAATCTAATAAGAGCATCTTCTGAATCAAAAAGATATTTTGCAATTTGCTTTGCTAATTCAGTTTTTCCAACACCTGAATTTCCAATTAGAATTCCAGAAAATACAGGTTTGTTAGGGTCTTTCATACCTACTCTACCTCTTTGAATAGCTTTTACTACTTTTTTAACGGCATCGTCTTGACCAATCACCCTACCAGCAATCATATCATACATTTTTGATAGCTTAGTATTCTCATTTTGAGAAACTTTTTGTACTGGAATACCAGTCATCATCGCCACAACTTCTGCAACATTATCTTCAGAAACAAGTTGTCTATTTTTTGAAGATTCTTCTTCCCATTGTTTTCTAGCCTTTTCTAAGCTCTCATTTAATTGTCTTTCAACGTCTCTTAATTTAGCAGCTTCTTCATATCGTTGAGAACGAATTACATCATTCTTTTTTTCTTTTATTTCAAAAATCTTTTTTTCAATATCAGTAATTTCTTTTGGAACTACAATATTAGAAATGTGAACTCTTGCACCAGCTTCATCCAACGCATCAATAGCTTTGTCTGGTAGAAATCTGTCCGTTATATAACGATTTGTTAACTCGACACAAGCTTTGATAGCATCTTCTGTATATTTAACGTTATGATGGTCTTCATACCTTTCTCTAATGTTAGATATTATCTGTAGTGTTTCTTCAGCGGTTGCTGGTTCTACCATAACTTTTTGAAATCTTCTTTCTAAAGCACCATCTTTTTCAATGTGTTTTCTATACTCATCTAAAGTTGTAGCACCGATGATTTGTATCTCACCTCTGGCTAAAGCAGGCTTAAACATATTAGAAGCATCAAGTGAACCAGAAGCACCACCTGCTCCAATCATGGTGTGAATCTCATCTATGAAAAGAATCACATCTGGCTCTTTTTCTAACTCAGCCATAAGTGCTTTAATTCTCTCTTCAAATTGACCTCTATATTTAGTTCCTGCAACCATTGATGCTAAATCAAGCATCACCACTCTTTTGTTAAAAAGAATACGAGAAACTTTTCTTTGAACTATTCTTAAAGCCAAACCCTCAGCAATTGAAGATTTACCAACGCCTGGTTCACCAATTAGTATAGGATTATTTTTTTTTCTTCTAGATAGAATTTGAGAAACTCTCTCAATTTCTTTTTCCCTACCCACTATTGGATCTAATCTACCATCTTCCGCCATCTTAGTCAAATCTCTACTATAAGTATCTAAAACAGGTGTCTTTGACTTGTTATCAGATTTCTTATTAGATGAAAATTCTCTATCATCTTCATCGTCTTCTAAAGCCATTTTGATGTCTGGTGATGTGTAATCATTACCTTCTAAATTGTGTTTATCTGTCATCATAGTTATTTTTATTTTGTTATCAGTTTATATTATTTTTATTCTGAGAAGTTTCATTTAATATCTCATCAATTATTTCATCTCTTCTTTCATCAATTGGTTTTACTTTTGAATAATCACTTATTATATCCATAACAATTAAATTTGTAGTTGGATCAGAAGTGATTGATTTGATTATACAACCATTAGCCATAAATTCAGCAGAAGATATATCAAACTTATAATCAGAAGCGTAGTTGCCTGGTTGTCTTGATATATCAAAAAGATTGAAAAAATAATTACTATTAGTTTGATTATAATCTACTGATATAGTTATATCAATAGTTTGATGTCCTGAATGGACAATTTTAGCATATCCAAAGTTATTATTAGCGGTATCAATAGAAAATTGAATTGATATGTCTCTTGCTGTAAAATTATCATCTCCTATTTTAAACCATTTACTCATGCTAATTTAAAGTTTTTTAGAAAATCTCTTAAAAATACATTCTTTTCACCACCAACTAATTTAACCCATTCTTCATAAACTTTTTTATCAGCCTTACTACCTGAGTTTTTTATTTTTTGAGCCAACATAAATGATGATGTATAATAATCCGTTCTTACTAAATCACCATAATTCAGAATAACCCAATCTTCAAAGTCAGGATACTTCTTTTTATTGAAGACTCTTTCATCAACAATAAAAACAACTGCTGTCAGTTGGTCTCCTAAATCCGGTTCATTAAAAGTAGCAAAATCAATCTTATTCTCATCTAATAATAAAACATGATTATTGAGAGTTCCGAAAGGAAATCCATCGATAGTATTTCTATCATTAGTTGTCCCGCCATTTAAAATTATAAATGTTTTCCAGTTATCAGCCCAATCATCATAAATACAATTAGCATTTATACTCATTTTAGACATAGACTGGGGTAATTTTACCATTTGTCCATACTCAACAACCGCATGTCCAAACTGAATAGCCTGTTGAATAGGACTGATATTATATGGAACTAATCCATACATTCTAAGTTCTAATTTTTCTGTCATAAAAATTATATTACTTAGCTAAGAGAAGTTTATATTGTGGAGACTTTTCTTTTTTTATCGGTTTTAGTTCGATAAACCACATATCAAAGCCGCCATATTCTTGCATAGTTTTTAAGTTGAACATATCATCATGTTCTTTATTCTCTGAATAAAAATGGTCTGGATAATCAAAATACTCATAAAGTATTTCATCCACATCAAACAAACCATCAATCGTTTGTTTGACTTTTAATCGTCTGATTTTTGTTAACATATTTATTGGATAAATTTCTGTTACCAAATTGCTTCATGCCGGTAACTTCCATAAGTAATTTATCATTTATGAATTTAGGAATTTTCACTTCATATTCCATAGATGGAACTTCAATTTCAGCAACAATTAGATGATGTCCATTATTAAAGACATCAACTTCCCATTTCAATTCACCATCAGGATAAATTAATCTTTCTTTTGAAATATATTTTGATTGAGATATTTTACACTTTTCTACAAACTGGTTAAATTCTTCAGATGTGATTATTTTTTCATCTTCTTCATTTATACCAGGAGCAATATTTTTTTTGATTGTGTGAACAAAATAAAAACCTTTAACATCGGAATAGCAGGATCTGGCTCTTTCCCAAACGCCGTCTGAGTTTTTAAGATACCACTGAAAAATTTCTATGGTTTCAACCGGTTCTCCTTTAGGTATGGCTTTAAGAAGAAACTTTCTTTCAATTTCAATATTCATTCTATCTACTATTTACTTAAATGTATATATTATATTATAAATTTATTTAACTCTCTTTTATAGAAATCTTCAATATTTTGAACTGATGGCTCAGGTGTTTTCTTTTTAAGAATAGATATTAAAATTGAATCAGAGTATTCATCAAACTTGAAAGTAAAACCTGTCCTTTTTGATTTTATCAATCTAATATAAGATTCTTTATATAAGAAACTTTTGATTTCTCCAGAATCAACTTTATTCTGTAAAATCTTGATTATTTTAGCTTTTGTAAAAATTGTCATTTTATTTGAAATTGTTTTTCATCCATAATTGCATTACAATCATCTAAAAAAATGATTTTATAGTTACCAGAGTTTAAATTATTCAAAGTTAATTGAGAAGTCATATAAGCATCTATCTTAGGAAAAAAGATATTATCATCTGTTGATTTTATCACTATCGATGTTACAATATCTTTTTCCCAATTGAAAAATACTTGATTCTCTATAATGTTCATAGTGACTTCCCAAGTTCTATCAAATGGTTTAGAATTAAAATTATGGTCTAAATTATAACTCTGTGAATGCAAACTATAAGAGAAAATAAGAGAAAAGAATAAAATTAGTTTTTTCATACACAAAGATAATAAAAATAAAAAATCCACCAAAATTTTTAGTGGATTTTGTGGTCCCTCACGGGCTCGAACCGTGGACCTACTGATTATGAGTCAGTTGCTCTAACCTGCTGAGCTAAGAGACCATAAAAAAACCACCGTTGAAGGTCGGTGGTTTGACTACAAATGGTAAGTTTAGCAAAAAACCATTGTTTTAGCAGCCCGTAGAGGATTCGAACCTCTGTCTCCTAATGAAAAGTTAGGCGTCCTCTACGTTCACGAAGTTTCTGTATCTCTTTTAAGAGTCCACTAGACGAACGGGCCAAGATTTTTTAGTGTGGAGTTTAGTATCCACCCTGTCTGAGACAGACTCCCTAAATTAAAGGGAAGTTAACCACTACGAAAACTTTCGAGGTCGGTCTGAGTCTCGCTCTCAGAGGTTCCTATGAACCGACCAAAAAAGGTTGAGATTACACCTTTGACGACAGAACTTTAGTCAGATTATGGTTTCCCTTCTTATCCACTTCCTTTTGAGAAGTATTCTGTCAGTGACGATTGGTTAGACCAATCACTTCTTGAGTTACTAACTACTCTCTACTTAATCTGCTTATTCAACCCTGCCGGACTGATTCGAGGTTCGACCCTCTATAAGTTTTTCGGTAAAATCACATCGGCCTTTCGAGCTTCAGTGGCTATGGACATCCCATAACTATGTAGTCACCTTTCATTAGCAACTAGGCGACACTTTCGATTTCCTTTTTAAATGTTTCATTAATAGTGAAATTTAGTGCCTTGTAGATTTGTAGAAGTCGTGGTCACCTCTCAGCTCCCAAATCTTTTGAACTCAGGAATACTGGACAACTCCGTGTAGTGCCTCCACTACAACTCTTCAAGATATCTTCACCACTATTCCCCTGGTAGAGAACAGAGTGTCAAGTAACAGCACCACCCGTACACCTGATTGTCTTTCAACTTTAAGACACCTTTTGAGTTGGACTTCGCAATGATAACAACCGGTGAGTCGATACTTCTTGCAACAATCCTATGGGTTAATCCTATTCCTCTTCCGAGGTCAACCAAACAATCTACAATTGCCTGGTCACAAATCCAGTTCATCTACAGTGTTACCCTCGACTAATAAGGTTTTGTGGTGTCCCACTTGCTTACTCGACCTCAAATCCGAAGACTCAAGACGCAAACAGATTTAGCTATTCTGTTCACTTTATCCCGCTTTCACGGTTTATTTTAAGGACTATAAGCCGCCCTTCTTTTCAGTCAGTCGAAACCGACTGTTAAAGATCAATATTTCAAAGAACGTTGTTCTCCGTTGAGAACTCTTTTGTAGCGGGAGCTGGACTCGAACCAACGACCTCAAGGTTATGAGCCTTGCGAGCTACCGACTGCTCTATCCCGCGATGTGTATTTTTATATTTCTTTTTTCTAATTTTGTTTTACAAAGATATGAACTTTTTTTATTCTGACCAAATCTTTTTGTAAAAATTTTTGTTTAACTTAAAAAAATCACTTTCGCCCCTGTATACCTCTCGGTGGATGCTTAAGGTCAGCCTTAACTATTAAGGGAACCACCCGTGATTTGTTTTACAAAGATAAGTATTTTTTTTCAATCTACCAAATCTTTTTTTTAATTTTTTGTGGGAAAGGGTTGGACTCGAACCACCGAAGATCTTTTGAGACCAGTCACATTACTATGTAACTCCATTTGCCGCTCTGGAACTTCCCCATCGTTGTGAATACAAAGATAAGGTAAGGATATAATTCTACCAAATTTTTTTGAAAAAATTTAATATATTTTTACTAATTCAAAAGAAAATTATAATGACCTAAGTCTTCTTTATCTAAAACACCAAGTTTTACACAACACTTTAAGAATGATTCAGTGACGTTAAAAATATCATCTATTTCATCAAAAGTAAAATTGTGTGTAACCCATTTACTCTCATTGTCTTCAAATCTATCTCTTAGAATAGAACCAATATAGTATCCACCATTATGATAAGCAAAGGATAATTGACTATAATATTCTGTACCATCTACTGGTTCTTTACTTGTTGCGTAAAAAGAAATAAGTCTTGAACCTTCTATCAACTTTGAATCTTGCATAAACTGCTCTAAAATTGGATATCTAAAAAATATTTTTTTTAGTTCGGTTTGAGTATTAACCTTATTATTTGGAATGTAGAAGTTTCTCATTGTTGGACTTGACGGCTCTAATTCTCCTTTCAAATTAGCAATTTCTAATCTGTCTCTTGTCTCTTCATCATCAAAACCAACCTCCTCGTTAAATTTCTTTATTTTCATAAATTATATATTAACTTTATTTATCCAATTTTTTATAGCTTTTCTCAAACTTCCTTCATGTATTTTACCCTTAACTGAATTTCTAATATCGATCACTAATTGGTCAACTAATTGACTTTTATCTTTTAAATAATAAGACTTGTCACCAACTGCTAATCTTTTTCCAAACTCAGTATTATAGAATCTTTTATAATTATCATCTAAATATTTTTCCCACATTTTTATTTGAGATTCAATAGGATATCTATCAGAAAAGTTTTCTAAGAATTTCATATAGATTTTTTATAATTATTATCTTCTAAATAATTTAGTAGATTTTCTAAAAGATTATCAGCCCTATCAAAAAATTCTTTAGTTTTGTCAAAAGTTTTATTAGCTAAATTATAGTTTAATCCTTTATTTACATAAAATGCTTCTATTAACTCATTAGGCACATATACACCGGAATACTTCAATTGCATTACATAAGGCATGACTGTTGACTTTGGATTATTTCCAAATCCATCATCTAAAACATCTTGATAGGAGTCGGGTAAATCTTTATTTTCATAGTCATCTGCACCATCATCACCGTGTGCATAAAAAGCAGCAACTTTACCTTCTAAATGATTCCTTAACATATCATCATATTTACCAGACCGAGCAAATTTACCAGTGACCTCTGAATTTTTAATATTTTTATCACCCATTAACTTTTTTGCGTCGTCTATGGTCAGAGTTTGATTAACACAAACAAGTCTGTCAAATAAAGTTTTTACTTGAGCAGTAAGCGCGTGCCAATGTATGGGTGAAACTATGATGAAAGCATCACATTCCTGTAATTTAGTATAGACATCTAATTCAGAAAGAAGATCTGGTTTGTTCTTATCACCTTTAAAAAAACAAGAACAAGCAAAATGACAATGAAATCCACCAGCAGTAGAAACACAACCTTTACAAGGTTGAATTATTGGTTTTTTTGAATGATTAACAGCAAGATCAATGACTTGGAAATTTATAAAAGGAGACCACTTAGAAATCATATACTCAACTATTTTATGAGTTTTTGATTCCATATTCGCACAGGTATCAGGATCTCTGGGTGATCCTTGAAAAATTAAAACTCGAGGCTTCCAATCTCCTAATTTTCTTACTTTCATTAGGAGTATATATTAAAACTAAGATGCCATAGTTTCACCAACAAATAAGATGTTATGATTATTGACTAATTTTTCTAACTGAATTGGATTCTCAGGTTCTATTTTATATACATTTTTTTCTTGTTTCATAAGAAAAAAGTATTTTACATCACCAATCTCAACATCATACATTCTGATATGATTAGGATAATCTTTTAAATCAACACCTCTTGTCCAAGATAGAATGTTTTTGTTCTCTTCATTAGTTTCATAATTAATACTTTTGAAAGAGTAAAAATCTTCAGGTTCAGAAACATACCAATGTTTATTTTCAGTATCAAAGTAAACTTTATTCATAATTTACATATTTTTTTACTACTTCTGTCAAAGTCTTTTTCAAGTCTTTGTCAGGAACTATCTCTTCACATTCAATTGATAGATAATCAACATCTATATCAACATCAGTGATTTTAGTTTCACCATCTTCTGGCTCCATATATGATGCTGGTTTATACCAAGACCATCCTCTGATAGTCAATTCAAAACCAATCACAACTTCTAATCCTTTATAATCAAAATAAAGGTATTGTGAGTCTTGACTATAACTACCATCATTTTCACAAATAAGATATTCCCAATCATCAAAAACATCTTTATCTGTTAAAACTAAGTTGTCAAAGTCAATTACGTGCTCAGTAGAAATCATATATATCCTTATTATTTATACAAATATAGTATAAATATTAGAATTTACCAAAAAATAAGAATTTTTTATAGGAAAATTATATTATCAAAGCCTTCTGCAGGGGTGGGAGCTTGAAAAGAATCAATCATTGATTTGATAACATTTGGTGGAATCCACTTATTCTCTTTAGCATTTCTATCAATGTTTCTCTTTTGATATTCATCATCAGAAAGTATTGGAAAAATGACAGCAACTTTGTAAAAACTATCGTCAAAATATCTCAATGTTTGTGTTCTTCTTTTTACAGTCATATTAGTCATATCAATAATAGTCGAAATCTTTGTAGAATTTGATTCAGTTAATCTTTCTGCTAAAACTTTATCAACTAATTTATGATCAACTGTGTCAAATGCCTTATTATAATCTCTTGTTCCTGCAACCTCCATAACTATCTCGTCTCTAGAAATAACATTAACATTTGGATAATTATTTCTTATCCAAGTAGATTTTCCAGATAAAGTTGGACCAACAAGAAGTATAACAAATGGTTCTTTTAAATTCATAATGCAAATATATATAAAATATTTTTAATAAGAGAAATTTAATATATAAATTATGATTTTAAGATATAATTCCTTTATTAATGAAGATTTACTTTTTGAAAGTTTAATCAATGAAACTTATGTTTATTATGTAAAAGATTTTAAAGATGCTCTTTATAAATTATCAACACAATCTCAGATAGCAAAAGACCTTATTGATTTAGAATATAAAGATGTTAAAAATGATATGACTTTTATATCTCTTTCCGATAGAGAAGGGTATATTTCAGGTTCTACTTTAAGAAACTTAAAAAATAATGTTGAAAAATCTTTCAAAGATTGGGCTAAAGACCATAATTTAGGTGATGAAAGAACTAAACAAATTTTAGACATAATGATTGATAAGATTGAAAAAGGTGAAACCTCTCAATCAGATGTCAATCATATGTTTAATCAATATGAATTAGGAACGAAATCAAGAAACGATGTCAAATTAGGTAGATTAGTAAATGCACTTTTACCTGGAAAATACACATCAAAAGATATTGAAGAATTTACAAATAAATTTAAAGCTGCCTTATCAAAACAAGGTGAAAGATTTGAAGAAGTTTCTGGAGAGGATATTAACCATTGGTATAATGCAGACAATTATAAAGAAATGTCTGGAACATTAGGAAACTCTTGTATGGCAAAAAAATCAGGATTATTCACAATTTATACAGAGAATCCAGATGTTTGTAAAATGCTTATTCTTGTAGAAGATGATGAACTCATAGGAAGAGCTCTTGTATGGAAACTAAATTCAATTAAAATTTACGGAAAAGATCCAAAACAAGATAGCTGGTTTATGGATAGACAATATACAATCAAAGATTCTGATGTTGAAAAATTTAGAAACTATGCTAAAGAAAAAGGTTGGATTTACAAATCTTCTAATAATCATCATTCGTTTAGTAATGTAACAATAGAAGGTGAAGAAAAAAATGCAAATTTATCAGTAAAAGTAGAAGCTAAAAATTATAGAAGATACCCTTATATGGATACTTTTAGAAGATATGATTCAGATGAAGGAATTCTTTACAACGATGATGATGAAGATGAAAGCTATGAAGGTCAATATATATTAAATGATACACAGGGTGGATATGACCAGATAGCATCTGGTGTTTGGTCGGAATGGCATGATAGAAGAATTCCACATGATAATGCAGTATGGTCAGATTGGGCAGATTCTTATTTAGATAGAGATTATGCAACTTATGTAGAAACAGGATCTCGTAGAAATAGAGACGCTTGGTATCCAGAAGATTGTGATGATATTGTTTATGATGAGTGGATAGATGAACCAATTCACACAGATGATGCGGTATATTCAGAAGCATATGGATATTCACTTTATGATGCAAATGCTGTTGAAGTTATTAAGCGTATAGATACTGATGGTGAAGCATTAGGAGCCGATTCTAACTGGTATCATAAAGATGATGATGATATAATTAGAGCGAGTGAATATAGAGGTCAAACTTGGTATAAAGTTCTTTCACAAGAGTGGTCTAACTGGGTTGATTATGACTGGGCTCTAAGAGAACTATTTGATTTAGATTATAAAGATGAACCTATTCCAATTCAATTCCAATTAAATACTTATAAGATTGAAGGTGAAAAACCAGAAGAATTGGAAGATATTGATTATTTATCAGAAGTAGATGCCCTTCTTTTAGGAGTTAAAGTGGATAATGATAAAGAAAGATTTACTGATAAATTTGCCTATGAAGATAGTATATTACCTATAAGAGATATGATTAAATCTAAACTTAACTCAGAAATTAGGAGAATTGAAGATATAATTGAAGAAAAAGGACAATTACAAATCAAATTCAGTGATAAAGATAAAGATAACTACAGACAACAACTT
>Ga0315900_10001184_pt1 | contig 42042 bp, 41 predicted proteins | sample LakEriMetagenome_FD_203521 | JGI IMG/M metagenome (GOLD analysis project Ga0315900, IMG submission 203521) | Freshwater fungal communities from buoy surface, Lake Erie, Ohio, United States - Buoy 12 MA114 | ecosystem: Environmental > Aquatic > Freshwater > Lake > Lake biofilm | place: USA: Lake... | reverse complement strand
CTGCTCTTCCTGCAGTTGCTACGCAATGTGGCCGGTGATGAAAGTCAATGAGAGTTGTAACTGAGTTATCTACTACCAAAATTACGTCACCACCGCGACCACCATTACCACCGTCTGGGCCAGCAAGTGGTCTGAATTTTTCACGTTTGACTGAACTACAACCATCACCACCAGCACCGGCAGACACATAGAGCACAACACGATCCACGAATGTGGTCATTTTGTCCTCCTGTCGATTTGCTAGTAAATAAAAACGGAGCGAGCAGTTGCTCGCTCCGGTCCGGAAATTTGGGTTGTTATTACTTTATGCAAGGATGTTGACGACTCGGCGTCCACGAGCGGTGCCGAACTCAACGGTGCCTGCAGAAAGAGCGAACAACGTGTCGTCTTTTCCGCGACCAACGTTGTTACCGGGGTGGAAATGAGTTCCGCGTTGACGAACCAAGATTTCGCCAGCTCCGACAACTTGACCGCCGTATCGCTTAACACCTAAGCGCTGCGAATTGGAATCGCGACCGTTACGAGTGCTGGATACACCTTTTTTGGATGCCATGACTTATTACTTCCCTGCCGTGATTTCAGTTACCTGAAGTCTGGTCAATTCTTGACGATGACCTTGGCGACGACGGTATCCTGTTTTGTTCTTGTACTTCAAAATTGTGATCTTCTTGCCGCGCTCTTCGTTAAGCACTTGCGCCTTAACCGAAGCCTTAGCTGCAGCTGAACCGGTAACAACTGACTTGCCATCAACCAACATAATTACTGGCAGATCAACTGTTGCTCCTGGCTTATCGCCCAGACGGTTAACTACCAAGATGTCGCCCACGGCAACCTTCTCCTGGTGTCCACCAGTCTTGACTATTGCGTAAACCATTGATTCGTTCCTTGACTCTTTATTTGAGGCTCAATTTGTGCTTGAGCCGAGGGGTAAAGATACTTGATCTAGACCTCCGACCCCGGATCGCCCCCTAGTTAGCTAGGCGGCCCAGCAGGCCGACTGGCAGCTTTTCGATTTCTACGACCAGATCCTTGCGGTTTAGGGGTAACGGGCGGATTGCTGCCCCTTGAGGTGAAGGCTGGTTCAACCACCTCTGGGGGCTTTGATTCCACTGGCTCAATCTCCACTATTGGCTCAGATTGCTGGTTCTTTTGATTTGAGTTCGGCTTTTTGTCAGATCGATCATGATGCTCTTTTTGATAAGGAGTGGCATGACTGTGGGTGTGGCTGCCTGGATTGTCCATTGAAACTTTAACTCCACGGCCATTGCAAACCTCGCAAGGCTGCGAGAACATTTCGAGTAGCCCTTGCCCTAAGCGCTTGCGAGTCATTTGAACTAGCCCAAGCGAAGAAACTTCAGCAACTTGATGTTTGGTTCGATCGCGGCCCAAACATTCAACTAACCGGCGAACAACTTTGTCTCGGTTAGTTTCTAGCACCATGTCGATAAAGTCAATAACGATGATGCCGCCAATATCTCTTAGTCGCAATTGTCTAACAATTTCTTCAGCTGCTTCTAGATTATTCTGGGTAACAGTTTCTTCTAGATTTCCAGTTGAGCCAATGAAACGACCAGTATTCACATCTACCACAGTCATCGCTTCAGTTCTATCAATTACTAATGATCCACCAGAAGGCAGGTAAACCTTACGATCTAAAGCTTTGATTAATTGATTATCAATATCATGCTTTGCAAAAACATCAGTAGAGTCGGTCCACTTACTTACCCGATCTAATAATTCAGGTGCTAAATAAGTCACATACTCTTCAATGGTATTCCAAGCATCAGTTCCAGAAACCACCATTTTGGCAAAGTCTTCGTTGAAAACATCACGAACAGTTCTAATTGCTAGGTCTGGTTCGCTATAAAGCAAAGTAGGTGGATTTTGCTTACTAACTTTCTTCTGAATTTCTTCCCATTGGGCTTTCAGTCTGGCTACATCTTTTTCTAATTCTTCTTCGGATGCACCTTCGGCTGCAGTTCGAACTATTACTCCAGCAGTTTCTGGAATTACATTACGCAATACCCGCTTTAATCTAATACGTTCATTTTCTGGAAGCTTTCTGGAAATGCCAGTCATTGAACCATCTGGCACATAAACCAAATAACGACCAGGAAGTGATACCTGACTTGTAAGTCGGGCTCCTTTTTGGCCAATTGGATCTTTAGTTACTTGCACCAACACTGAATCCCCAGTTGAAAGTGCTAGCTCAATTCGTTTTGGTTGACCCTCTAAGCCAGCAAGGTCCCAATTAACTTCACCCGCATAAAGAACTGCATTTCTACCTTTACCAATATCAATAAAAGCTGCTTCCATGCCAGGCAGCACGTTTTGTACTTTACCTAAGTAAACGTTTCCAATCAAAGAAGATGAAGATGAAGATCCAACATAATGTTCAACTAGAACATTGTCTTCTAAAATTGCAACCTGAGTTCGATCTTTGATTTGTCGAATAACCATTGCTCGGTCAACAGATTCACGTCTGGCTAAGAATTGTGCTTCACTCAGTAATGGGGTTCTTCTGCGTGGGTCTCTAGTGTCACGTCGGCGAGCACGCTTGGAGTTAATCCTGGTAGATCCACGATCCTCAACTTGAGCAGAGGAGGTCGAACTCACTGCATCAGTTGAACCGCCACGGCGGCGGCTGCGACGACGTGAGTTGCTCTCGGTTGATGAGGACTCTTCAGCAGGAGCAGCTTTTTCAACTACTGGTTTTACAGCAACATCTGCTGTAACTGCTTCTACTTTGTTTCCGCCTCTGCCTCGGCCACCTCTGCGACGCCTGCGCCCTCTTGCTTGTTCAGCAGTTTCACTGCTGCTTGCAGTGGCAACTGGTGGCTTAGTTGCAGAAACATCTGCTTTAGGTTTAGAAACTGTAGCGGTGCTGACGGTTTTCTTTGCTGCTGTTCCAGATGGTGGAGCCACAAACGCAGGCGCTAAGGCTGCCTTTTTAACTGGAGGCTTTTCAGCCTTTTCGATTTTTGTAGCGGGTTTCTTTGTAACAGATTTCTTCACTGCAGCTTTAGCTGCCTTTTTGGCTGGTTTGGACGCTTTGGAATCTGCGCCGCCAGCACTCGAACGAGTACTCACAAAAACTCCTCACACCCTTTCGGGTGGAAATAAGACGCTTGGTGCTTGGTTGTTAATCCCGCACTACGAAGCGTGAAGCCTGGGGGTGGGGCGAACTTCACAAAAGGTCTGCATGAGGTAAACCTCAGCGACTCAGAGGTAGTTAGCCACCAAATCAAGTGATATTGGTATCACTTGGCTGAAGTATCGCACACCCTGGTTCAGCCCTGTCGATTCGACTTGGTGGCGTCCAAATTCAAGATAACCCCTATGCCTATCCAGAGGGCCATCATTGAAGACCCCCCTAGTGAGACAAATGGCAGAGGAACTCCAGTAACTGGCAATAACTCCAGGTTCATTCCAATATTTTGAAAGCTCTGGAAGCCAATCCAACTTGCAACCCCAATGGCCACTAACCGTCCAAACAAGTCTTCTGCTCTATTTGCGATTGCCATCAGTCGCCAAACAATCAATAGCAACAACAACAAAATCATTGAAGAGCCAAAGAATCCCAGTTCTTCACCAGCCACTGAAAAAATAAAGTCAGTTCGCTGTTCGGGAACGAACTGCCCTGCAGTTTGGGTTCCTTGAAACAATCCATTACCAAACAGCCCACCACTACCAATTGCAATCTCAGCCTGGTTCACGTTGTAACTGACTCCTAATGGGTCTGCATTTGGATTCAAAAACGCAGTGAACCGATCTATTTGATGCTGCGCTAATAAGCCAAGCCCAAAAACTAGAAATACTGATGCCACTGCAGAGCCAACCAGGCCAATGAGCCACCATTTGGAAACTCCAGATATTGCGATAATTGCCAGCAACGTAGACAAAATCATTAGAACGGTGCCAAGATCTGGTTGAGCCAAGATCAGCAACACCGGAACTGCGGCTACTAACAATGAAATTAAGATCATAATGTTTGCAGGTCTATTTTCAGCATCTCGCTTCTCTGCAAGTAATGTCGCACAAATAACAATAATTGCAATCTTCACAAATTCACTCGGTTGTAATGTGAAGCCAGAGACTTGAATCCACGACTGAGCCCCGTTATTTGTTACCCCAAGACCTGTTAAGACTGCAAGTAATCCAGCCACAGAAAGCAGATAAAGAATCGGGGCATACGCTCGAACTAGCCGATGACTAATTCTGGATGCAATCAAGCACAACACTAAGCCGATCAACAGATTAATGAGGTGCTTCTTAAAAAACGTTAACGGGTCTCCACTGTTGCCAGCACTAACTCGGGTTGAAGACCAAACCAGTACGGCTCCAAGCAGTGATAAACACAAGGATGCTGCTACCAAGACATAGTCGTAACGTCGATAAGTTCTAATTCGAGATGAAACTGACAGTCTGCGCCAAACATGGGAAGCGTCTCTTACTGCTCCGCTCATTTTTGCACCCCTGTGGTTGCGCCTTCTAGCAAAATAGGTGATCCGTTGGTATCAACTTTAGGTAAAGCAGCGGATGGAGCGCCACCAACAAAAACACTGTTGGCTGGTGAAACTGTATTGCCTGTTACACCAAAAATTGCCTCATAGATCTTTCGAACACTAGGTCCACTCGTTCCCGATCCTGTTCCACCTTGGGAAACCATCATCACCACTGTATAGCGGGGGTTGTTGGCTGGTGCAAAAGTTGCCAACCAAGAAGTGCTGTCTTTGTTTGAAACCTGACCAGTTCCGGTCTTGGCAGCAATCGGGATTTGATCTAATGGGAAACCTGGGAATACCCAAGCAGCAGTACCCGAGACAGTTGTCTCGGCAAGAGCAGACCTCAAATAATTCAGCGTTTGCTTTGAAGCACTTAGTTTTGATACAACTTTTGGAGTAATTTGCTTGATAACTTTCCCACTGGGATCCAAAATTGCTTTCGCAATATGTGGCTCTAATACTTTGCCACCATTTGCAATTGCCGAATAAGCAACCGCTACCTGTAGTGGGGTAACGACCGTGTCTCCTTGGCCAATTGAGATATTTACAGCATCTCCAGCCCTGAATACAAAGCCTTCAGCGCAATTCTCCACTGCATAAAGCCTTAGTGTTTCAGCCCAAGCCGGATCTTGTTTGGCAGTCTCTGGGTAGCCTGTTTTAGCTCGCTTACACCAAATATCTTTATTGCGTTCCCAGTTTTCACGTTTCCAAGCTCTACCACCAATTCGGCCAGCATATTCGCTTGGTAAATCAATTCCGGTTAATCTTGAATAACCAAAAGATCTAGCCATTTGATCAATGGGATCGCGACCAGTAGTCATCGCGCCCTTACCGCTTAACTCCCACATTTTGTTTCCTAGTCGGTAAAAAACTGTATTGCAAGAAACTTGAAGAGCCTTAGCAATCGAGATTGGGCCATAGGCTCGGCTTTCATAATTTCGGAACACTCGTCCAGAAATAGTTGCTTCTGGCGTGCACTCATACAAAGCTTTTAAGTTTGAACCTGTTTGGACTGCTGCTGCAGCAGTAACAACCTTGAAGGTGGAAGCAGGTGCATACAAACCTTGTAATGGTCGATAAAGCAGTGGAACAGCAGATGCTTCGCTGATTAGCGACTTATACTCTTTATTAGTTAAGCCATCCAGCCAAATATTTGGGTCATAGTTTGGATATGAAGCCATTGCCAAAATTGCACCATTGCTGTTGTCCATCACTATGGCCGCACCTGCGTCTGACTTAAAGCCTGCGGCCCGTCCACGGTTAATCGCATTATCAAGTTCTTTTTCAACTACGGCTTGTAATTTGGCATCAATATGGGTGACGAGGTAATTTCCTGATTCAGAAGGTGTTACACCAATTTCACCAACTACATTGCCAGCTCGATCCACTGCTAATTTCTTGGAGCCATCGATGCCACGCAATTGGGCGTCGTACTGTTTTTCTAAACCAGCACGACCCACAATTGAATTACTGCGATATAGATTATTACCCGCAAGCTCTTCAATCTCTTCAGCACTGATTGGCCCTAAATACCCAAGTAGATGAGCCGCATTAGTGCCAAATGGTGCAGGGTATAAACGTTCAGCAACCACTTCCGCATTAACACTTGGAAATACTGTGGCATTCTCCATAATATTTAAAGCGATTTGAACATCAACATCGCGGGCGATTGGAATTGGTTGTAGTCCAGTTCCATTCCAGCAAATAGGTGCGGGCGCAGAACCCTCAGCTCCACATGGTGTGATGCGATTTTGGATATCAGATACTGAAGTTTTCAAAAGATTCGATAAGCGGTTTAGAACTTCAATGCCATCTTGGGGTAGATCCAACAATTGAGATCGGTCAATAGTTATCACTAGTGAAGTTCTATTAGCAACTAATGCTCGACCTGCTTGATCCACAATTAAACCTCTAACTGCTGGAGTTGCAACTTCTCTAATTCGATTATTGGCAGCTTGACTTTGATAGTCCTCGTTGTTAACAACTTGAATAAAGAACAAGCGAGCGATCAAAGTAAGAAGTAGCGCTGTGGTAAACCATTTAAGAACTCTGATTCGAGCAAATACTTGATCATTCATCGGTTAACTCGAATTGGCCGATTTGCGTTATACATTTTTCTATCAATGAGGTCTATGGCTGGCACCAACAGACTCGCTATGACCAACCCCCAAATTAACTGACTCAAAATCAACGTCAAGATTTCAGACCAAGGCACTGATCCTGCCGTAACCAAGGTGAGCATTAATCGAATTCCCAGAGCCAATGTTGGCGCAAGAGCAGCTGTGAGTAGTGGCCTTAATGCTGAATCATGTGGTGCTGGCGAAGTTCGCTTTGCAAGTATTGCAACGACGAGAAATGCAATTGCCGATATTCCAAAAACACCACTTGCTGGTGCAATCAGATCAACAACAATACCGGCAAAAACTGCAATCGCCATTCCCAATTGAAAGGACCGTGCAAATGCTTGTGCAGCCACCACAACTGCCACAAAATCTGGTGCTAAAACTGGACCACCAACACTAGATAGCAGTGTTGGTTGCAGGATTGCTAATATTAAAATAAATGTGGGGATATATACGAACTTACGCATTAGCTAGTCTAAATTCTCTGTGAGAGCATCACGAATAGCTGAACGCTTGGATGCAATTACAACACCAACTATGTCAAGATTTGAAACATCTGCGCTAGGGACCACAGTTGCGACCCGATTTAGTTGGCCTGCTGCACCCTCAACCTTGGACACTCGGCCAATCAAGATCCCTGGCGTGTAGGGCTTGCCAGTTTCTGAGCCCCACGAAACTACTTTGGTGCCAGCTGGAATTTGAACGTACGGATCCAACAAACTTAACTTGAGTTCATTCAAGTTACCAGTGCCCGAGATAAATCCAATCTCAGCAGTTCCTTGCAGTCTGGCTCCAACTTTAACTTTGGCATCAACTAGAAGTGAGACCACAGCAAAATCTTTGCCAGTTCTAATCACTCGCCCCACCAGCCCAGTTCCAGAGACAACTGATGTGTTAGTTCTTACACCGTCTTTGTAACCTGCATCAATTGTGATCGTGAAACTAAAGTCATTTGATCCCCCAATTGCGATGACCTGTGCTGGCACAACCTTGTACTTATCTGGTGGCACGATTCTAAGCAACTGATCTAACTGAACTGATCGCCGTCTTAGATCATTAGTTTGAGACAGTTGAAATCTAAGTTGGTCGTTTTCTTTCTGTAATGCATCATATTCAACATCTCTGGAAGTAATTCGACTTAAATTCTTACCAATACTTTTAATTGATGAACCCAAAGAAGTAGCACCAGATTGAATGGGCCCGGTAATTGATAATAAAGCTGATCTTGCCGATGAAACAACGCCATCTTCGCCAGATCTAATTCCAATAACTAGGAAAGTTAATGCCAAAGCCAATAAAAGCGCTAGTGCCGTGCGCACTCGCCCGGAATCGCGCATTTAAGGTCAGCCCCGGTAGTTTGAAACCAGGACACGGCTTAGAGATTCAAACTCTTCTACCGTGCGACCAGAGCCAAGCACTACACAATTTAGAGGGTTTTCGGCAATAACGATTGGCATGCCGGTTTCATGACGTAGACGCTCATCTAAACCACGCAACAAAGCACCACCACCAGTAAGCATGATGCCTCGGTCCATGATGTCACCAGAAAGTTCTGGTGGAGTTTTATCCAAGGTGCTCTTAACAGCATCAATAATGGCTTGAATTGGCTCTTCCATTGCCTTTCTTATTTCTTCTGCAGGTAAAATAACAGTTCGAGGAAGACCTGTAATCAAATCGCGTCCTCTAAGTTCAGCTTCTGGCTCATTTGGCAACGGAAACGCAGAACCAACACGCATTTTGATATCTTCAGCAGTTCGCTCGCCTAGTAACAATGAGTATTCACGTTTGACGTAGTTGATGATGCCTTCATCCAGCTCATCGCCACCAACGCGAATCGAAACTGCAGTAACAATGCCACCAAGAGAAATAACTGCGATCTCAGTGGTGCCACCACCAATATCAACAACCATGTTTCCAGTTGGCTCATGTATTGGCATTCCAGCACCAATGGCTGCTGCCATTGGTTCTTCAATTATGTAGACCTTGCGAGCACCAGCCTTGTAGCCAGCCTCTTCAACTGCACGACGTTCAACACCGGTGATACCAGAAGGCACACAAATAACCAATCTAGGTTTAGCCAAGAATCGACGTTTGTGAACTTTTTGAATGAAGTAACGAAGCATGCGCTCGGTTGTATCAAAGTCTGCAATCACACCATCTCTAAGTGGTCTAACTGCCACAATATTTCCAGGCGTTCTACCGATCATCCGCTTCGCTTCAGCACCCACTGCCACGATTGAACCGTTGTCAGAATTAATCGCCACCACAGATGGCTCGTTTAACACAATTCCTTGACCGCGCACGTAAACCAATGTGTTTGCAGTTCCTAAGTCAACTGCCATATCGCGACCTATGAAATTGTTTGCCATTTTCTTGCCTTTCGGTTCTCTTCGATTAATTCTTTAGGTTTGGAAAAAACAAACCAATTTCACGCTTGGCACTCTCTTCCGAATCTGATCCATGTGTAACGTTCAATTGAGTCTCAGCAGCAAGGTCACCACGAATAGTTCCTGGAGTTGCATTAACTGGGTTTGTAGCTCCCATTAAAGTTCGCCAAGAAACAATTACCTCTGGGCCTTCAACCACAGCGGCCACTAGAGGTGCTGATGTGATGAACTCAACCAATGAACTAAAAAATGGTTTGTCTTTATGTTCGGCGTAATGCGTTTGTGCAGTAGCAACATCTAATTGGCGAAGTTCCATCGCCACAATCTTCCAATTTTTGGCTTCAATTCGTGCCAGCACTTCGCCAATTAGGCCACGCTGGACTCCATCTGGCTTGATTAGCACCAGAGTTCTTTGCATTTGGAAACTCCTCGGGGTTTAGGGGTGCTAGCGTAGTGGTTCCTAAACAGACCCAAACCGTTGCGCACGAATGCGATCGGCCCTTCGCACCACCACTAGTCCCCCAAACCAGAGCAAGCTAAACAAAAGCGCCACAAACAGCATGGGTGGCAACAAAAAGGTGGCCAGTAGGACAACGGCTTGGAAGGCGCTTCCCGCCCAAATGGCCCACCCTCGACCAAATCCACCTGGGATCAACATCGCAATTACTGCAAGTGGCACACCAATCGATGTGGCTAAATTTGCTGAGACGTCATAATTCAAGATAGCAACTGGAATTGCCAGAAGAATTACGATGGCTTCGAAAATCAAAACACTTGAACCGATTATTCGATTTCCCTTGTTTACTTTATTGGTCATCTTTTTAATCTCTGCCAAGTAATGCCCGAGCTCGGCCAGCAGTGGTAGCTGAGCCAGTAATCAAGACACCAGATCCAGCTCCAATTAAGTCAGCAGCAGCAATTGCTGCTTCAACTGCTTGATCAAATTCTGGAATTACTTCAACTCGACTAGATCCAACTGCACTAACTACATCCGCTGCTAAATCATCTGCAGATATTGCCCGAGGTGATGGTGCAGTAGTTACGATCCAATGATCAACCAGGTGTGTTAATTCTTCCACGATTCCAGATGCATTTTTATCCTCGAGCACACCTAGCACACAAATTAGACTCTTGAAATTCATGGATGTGACTAAACCATTAGCTAAGATTTGAGCACCGGCTGGGTTATGTGCAATGTCTAGAACCACCGTGGGTGATCGGCGAATAATTTCTAATCTGCCGGGCATATTGAAGGTTTCAAATGCTTCAGCAATGGCATCTGGATTAAGGGGTTCATCTTCACCAAGCAAAACCTCGAGTGCCACTAATGCGGTTGCTGCATTAATTGCTTGATGCTCACCATGAACCTTTAAGAACAAGTCTTGGTAATTCTCTCTGGGTGTTTGAATGTTGATTAATTGCCCACCAACGGCAGTGGTGCTGCTTACAAAATAATCGCGATCAAACAGCAACATATTTGCTTGCATCTCATTGGCTGCGAGCGTGATTACTTCTAATGCTTCTGCGTGATGTTGTTGCACCACAACTGTTGAACCAGGTTTGATAACTCCAGCTTTGTTACCCGCAATCGAAGTTAAAGTGTCACCAAGCCAAGCCTGATGATCAAAATCAACTGGAGTAATTACCGATACTGGTGCGTCTACCACGTTAACTGCGTCCCAGGTTCCACCTAGCCCAATTTCTAGAGCAGCTAAGTGCATTGGTGCATCCGCAAACTCACTTAATGCCATTACTGTTAATAACTCAAATCCTGTTAGCTTCTTGCCCCGTCGTTCTTCCATCATCAACACAATTGGCAATATCTCATTTAATGATTCGATAAATCTTTGATCAGTTAAAGGTAAGCCATCCACTTGGATGCGTTCAGTCACTTTCACTAAATGCGGTGAGGTGTAACAGCCTGCTCGAATGCCATGCGCTAAAGCAATAGCTGCGATCAATCGAGTAGTTGAAGACTTGCCGTTAGTGCCAGCAACCACGATTGAGGGATACATCTCCTGGGGATCACCTAATGCATCTAAAACTGCCCGCACCTCATCCAGCGAGGGGTTGATCTGGTGTTCAGCGGCGCGAGATAGCAGGAATTGGTCAACTGCTTTGAGGTCGGTGAGCATATGTCATAAGTCTAGGAGGGGTTGGTCTTTAGGATCAGGCACGTGAGTGCCCAAAGCCTGTATCCGAAGTTACCCGAGAAGCCTGCCCTAGACGCAGTTGAGAATCGGTGGTCTAGTTTTTGGGAGAGCGCTGGAATCTACAAATTCAATCCAAACTGCACCAGGGATCAGGTTTACTCGATCGATACCCCGCCCCCAACTGCCAGTGGCTCACTACATATTGGACATGTTTTCTCATACACCCACACAGACTGCATTGCCCGCTACAAAAGAATGTCTGGATTTGAAGTTTTCTATCCAATGGGATGGGATGACAATGGTTTACCAACTGAACGTCGAGTTCAAAACTATTATGGAATCAAGTGTGATCCAACTTTAAGTTATGACCCAAGCTTTGTTCCTGCAGAAGATCCTGGTAAAGAAATTACAGCGGTATCGAGAAGAAACTTTGTGGAATTGTGCTTGGAGCTAACAACTGAAGATGAAAAAGCCTTTGAAGCCACTTGGAAATATCTCGGCTTATCAATTGACTGGTCTTTGACTTATCAAACCATTAGTGACAAATCACGAGCAATCTCACAGTTAGCATTTTTGAGGAATTTAGAGCGAGGCGAGGCCTACCAATCAGAGGCACCAACTCTTTGGGATGTGAGTTTTCAAACTGCAGTTGCCCAAGCAGAACTTGAAGATCGAGAACGCCCAGGTGCGTTCCATCGTGTCTCATTTCACCAAGAAGATGGCACAAAAGTATTTATTGAAACTACTCGCCCAGAGTTGATTGTTTCCTGTGTGGCCTTGGTCGCTAATCCAGAGGATGAGCGTTACCAGCCATTGTTTGGCAAGACCGTTATATCTCCAATATTTGGTGTGAGAGTGCCTGTCAAAGCACACCCACTTGCAGAAATTGATCGTGGTTCAGGCATTGCCATGGTTTGCACTTTTGGTGACCTCACAGACGTTACTTGGTGGAGAGAATTGCAGTTAGAAACAAGACCAGTAATTGGATTTGATGGCAGATTTAGTGGTAGCACTCCAAGTTGGTTAGAAACTGAAGTTGCTAAAGAGCGCTATCAGCGCTTAGCCGGGACCACTGTATTTACTGCCAAAGAACGCACTGTGGAATTACTTCGCGAAACAGGTGACCTTGATGGTGAGCCAAAACCAATTAGTCATCCAGTTAAGTTTTTTGAGAAAGGTGACAAGCCACTAGAGATTGTTACCACTAGACAGTGGTACATCCGAAATGGTGGTCGTGATCAAGACCTTCGAACTAAGTTAGTGAAGTTGAGCGATGACATTACTTGGTATCCCCCATACATGCAGGCTCGTTACAACGACTGGGTAAACGGCTTAAATGGTGACTGGCTAATTTCTCGACAAAGATTCTTTGGTGTGCCAATCCCAATTTGGTATGGCATTGATCAAAACGGTGAGATTGACTACAACCAAATCCTGCAGCCAGACGTAAAGTCACTACCAGTAGATCCAAGTATTGATATGCCATCTGGATATCAAGCAGATCAAAGAAATCAACCTGGTGGCTTTGCTGCTGATCCAGATGTGATGGACACCTGGGCCACTTCTTCACTAACGCCACAACTTGTTGGTGATTGGTCTGTAGATGAAACATTGTTCAAGAAGATTTTCCCAATGGATCTAAGACCTCAAGGGCACGACATCATTCGAACCTGGCTTTTTTCAACCATGGCTCGCTCCTTCCTGGAATTTGGTATTGCCCCTTGGAAGAACGCAGCACTATCTGGTTGGATCTTGGATCCCGACCGCAAAAAAATGTCTAAGTCCAAAGGAAATGTAGTAACCCCGATTGCTTTGTTTGAGGAACACGGCAGTGATGCAGTTCGTTATTGGGCAGCAAGTGGCCGACCTGGCACCGATACAGCATTTGATGTTGGGCAGATGAAGATTGGTCGCAGATTAGCGATCAAACTATTGAATGCTTCTAAGTTTGTATTGGGCCTTGGTGCTAGTTTGGAAAATAATCAGATAACGCATGATCTAGATAAAGCAATGTTGGCAAGTTTGGCGCAGACAGTCACTGCCGCTACTAAGGCATTTGAAGACTACAACTACACCAAGGCTCTAGAAGTTACTGAGTCATTCTTTTGGACTTTCACTGATGACTATGTTGAGTTAGTTAAAGAACGTGCCTATCGTGAAAATGACCCAGGAGCAGACTCTGCTAAAGCAGCATTGGCTCAAGCTTTGGAGATTATGTTGCGTCTGTTCGCTCCATTTATGCCATTTGTTACAGAGGAAGTTTGGTCTTGGTGGCAACCTGGCTCCGTGCACAGCACCAAATGGCCTAAGAGTTCAGAGTTTGAACAAGTTAGTTCCAACCCAGAACTCTTAGCCGAGATAAGTGAAGTCATTGGTGCGGTTCGACGAGTGAAAACAGATGCGAAACAGTCAATGAAAGCAGGGATGAAAGAAGTTGTGGTTTATGGCAGTGAGCAAACATTGGCTAGACTGAAATTAGCCCAAGGCGACCTAATTGCTGCAGGTGCAATCGAAAACTTGAAATTTGAAGTGGATCAAACTTTGCGGGTTGCAGCCGAATTAGCCTAATTGGTTAGGCTGATTTTTCTTTCTTGCCTCCGCGTAGCACAACCTTTGGAGAGCGTCCCTCGGTTACGGTTTTTGATTCAATGATGATCTTTTCAACATCATCTCTGCTTGGGATGTCATACATGGCATCCAACAAAACACCTTCCAAGATTGAACGTAGACCTCTAGCCCCAGTTCCGCGAGTTAGGGCTAGGTCAGCAATCGCTTCAACTGCACCTGTGCCAAACTCTAAACTAACATCATCTAGTTCAAATAGTTTCTCAAACTGACGAACCAGAGCATTCTTTGGTTGTGTTAATACTTTCACTAAAGATTCTATGTTTAAGCCTTCAACAGAGGTAACAATCGGCAGACGGCCTACAAATTCTGGAATCATGCCGAACTTAAGCAAATCCTCTGGCAATACTTGAGAGAATATTTTGGATGGATCAAGGTCTTGTGAGTCACGATCCAAACTTGCTGTGAAACCAAGAGATGACTTGCCAACACGTTGTTCAATTATTGAATCTAGTCCGGCAAAAGCACCACCCACTATGAATAGCACATTGGTGGTATCTATTTGCAGAAATTCTTGATGAGGGTGCTTGCGCCCACCTTGTGGTGGAACAGATGCTGTAGTTCCCTCAAGAATTTTTAATAGTGCTTGCTGAACACCTTCACCAGACACATCTCGAGTAATCGATGTGTTTTCGCTCTTACGTGCAATTTTGTCGATCTCATCTATGTAAATGATTCCTTGCTCAGCCCGCTTAACATCAAAATCAGCAGCTTGGATGAGTTTCAGCAAAATATTTTCTACGTCTTCACCAACATAGCCAGCTTCAGTTAAGGCGGTCGCGTCTGCAATAGCGAATGGCACATTCAACATTTTGGCTAAAGTTTGGGCAAGTAAAGTCTTGCCAGATCCTGTTGGACCAAGCAACAAGATGTTGGACTTAGCCAGCTCGACTAGATCATCAGATTTGCGAGTTGGCCCACTAGCTCTAACTCTCTTGTAGTGGTTATAAACAGCTACCGACAAAGTTTTCTTGGCTAGATCTTGACCAATCACATACTGATCAAGAAATGTGTAAATCTCATTTGGTTTAGGAAGTTCCCCAGCTGCAGCAATAGCGGTTTCAGTCTGCTCTTCGATAATAATCTCATTGCAAAGATCTATACATTCATCACAGATATAGACACCTGGTCCAGCGATTAGTTTTTTAACTTGCTTTTGACTCTTGCCACAAAATGAACATTTAAGTAGATCGGCACCGTCACCTAAGCGAGCCATGTTTAGCCATCCTTGCTCTCCGTCGGGGGAATGAGAGAGCCTCAGATTACTTTGGGAAACACACTTAACTGAACCAATTTAGAGCAATTACGCCAACAGCAGAATCACTACTTCTTGGTGGTAGGGACTTTTCTAGATGCAATCACTTGGTCAATGATTCCAAATTCTTTTGCCATATCAGCGGTAAGAATCTTGTCTCGCTCAATATCTTCAGCAATTTGACTCTTGCTACGTCCTGTATGTAGGGCCAGGATGCCTTCCATCTCATCGCGCATTCTCAAGATTTCATTCGCTTGAATCTCAATGTCAGAGCCTTGACCGCCTCCCTCACTGTATGGCTGATGAATCAAAATTCGAGAGTGAGGTAAGGCAAAACGCTTGCCGTGAGTGCCAGCTGCAAGTAGTAGAGCTGCCGCTGACGCTGCTTGACCTAAACAAATTGTTTGGATCTCTGGCTTAATAAACTGCATAGTGTCATAAATTGCAGTCATTGCGGTGTAAGAGCCACCTGGAGAGTTGATGTACATAGAAATATCGCGCTCTGGATCAATGGACTCAAGAACTAATAGTTGAGCCATGATGTCATCTGCTGATACATCATCAATTTGAACACCTAGGAAAATAATTCTTTCTTCAAACAACTTGGTATAAGGGTTATGAATTCGCTCCCCGTTGGCACTGCGTTCGCGAAACTCAGGCAATATGTATCGACCCTGTGGTTGGATCATTTATTTGCCACCCTTCGCTTTAGTGCCGCCATTACCGGTTACGTCTCTAGAGTTCTTAACCACGTGGTCAATAAAGCCATAAGTCTTGGCCTCATCGGCACTAAACCAGCGATCACGATCAGAGTCTTTGCGAATCTGTTCAACTGTTTGCCCAGTGTGCTCTGCAATCAACTCAGCCATTTGTTCTTTAACAAACAACATCTGCTCTGCTTGAATTCGAATATCAGAAGCAGTTCCACCAAGACCACCAGAAGGCTGATGCATCATGATTCGAGCATGTGGCAACGCATATCTCTTTGATGGGTGGCCTGCACTCAATAAGAACTGACCCATTGATGCAGCCAATCCCATAGCTACTGTGGCTACATCATTTTGAACGTATTGCATGGTGTCATAAATCGCCATACCAGCTGAGATCGATCCACCTGGAGAGTTGATATACAAGTAAATATCTTTGTTTGGATCTTCGGCTGCTAACAACAGAATCTGACCACAAATGAGGTTTGCAATCTGGTCATCAACTGGAGCGCCTAGGAAAACAATTCGTTCCCGAAGTAAGCGCTGAAATACGTCTTCAGCACCTGGCAGTGCACCAGCAGCGTTTGCTCTGCCTACTGGCGAATTCAAGTCAGTCACTTTGTTCCTCTCGATCAACAACCGAACTTTAGTGCGTTACACAGACCCTGCAGGGCCTATGTTCGCCGTTAGCATAAATTTAGTTAGCCACACCAATAAACTCAGATAAATCAACAGGAGATCCGTCTTTAGTGCTGACCTTGGCTCGAGCTACTGCAACCGATAGCGCCTTGCCACGCCTAACCTCATTTAACGCAACCCCAAGTGCATCATCTTTAACTAGCTGTTCAGCCAATTGCTCGGGCGTTACCCCATAGCGTGGTGCACTGCGAAGTAGCCATTCTGAAAGCTCGGATTCATTCACTTGAACATTTGCATCATCAGCAATCTTGTCCAAGATAAATTGACTCTTTAGATTCTTTCTAGTGTCGCGTTCAAACTCTGATTTATGGGCATCATCACCATGCCCATCAGCAAAGTGGCTAGCAATCTCAGAAGCAATCAAATTCTCTGGAAGATCTATCTCAACCATCTCTAGCAATGATTCGAATACTTTTTCGCGTGCACCAATTGCTTGCTCAGCAATCTTCATGCGACGTAAGCGCTCTTTCAAATCTGCCTCTAGTTCAGCTAATGTGTCAAACTCACTAGCCATTTGGGCAAACTTGTCATCTGCTTGTGGAAGTTGACGCTCTCTAACCCCTGTGCAGCTGAACTTAACAGCTACTTGCACATCTTTATGCGGACCATCTGTTGGCACAAACGAGATCTCTCTAGTTTCGTCAGCTGCAATACCAATCAAAGCCGCATCTGCGCCTTCAACCAATCCATTAGTGCCTAGTTCATAGGTGAGGGCAGTGGCGGTGTAGTCATCTGATTCCTCACCAGCAACTGTTCCCTTAGCATCCAAGATCACTACGTCAGCTTCCTTAGCTGGTCGCTCAACTACTAACAATGTGGCAAAACGCTTTCGCAATAGATCCAATTGGTCTTTAACCATTTGGTCATCGACAGTGACGTCATCAACAACAATTGCAATAGATGATGCGTCTGGCAGATCGAATTCAGGACGAATATCTACTTCAGCGGTAAAACTGAATTTAGTGCCATCTGCTAACTCAGTTATATCTACTTGTGGGCTGCCTACTGGACGCAAGTCATGCTCTTTTATGGCTTGTGCATAAAACTTAGGAAGTGCGTCATTTACTGCTTCTTCCAATACCTGGCCACGACCAACTCTTTGATCAATAATTGAAGTTGGAACTTTTCCTTTTCTAAATCCTGGAATTGTCACTTGGTTGCTAATTTTTTGATAAGCACTTTTGATCGACGGTTCTAATTCAGTAAATGGGATCTCTATCGAAAGTTTGACCCTCGTTGGTGATAAAACTTCTTTATTGGCCAACACTTGAGACTCCTTCTGATGTTCAAAATTGGTCGGGGCGGGGAGATTCGAACTCCCGATCTCCTGCTCCCAAAGCAGGCGCGCTAGCCACTACGCTACGCCCCGAAATCAAGCCACAAAACAACTTCAAATGCGACTAAGACCGCGTAATCGTAGCCCTGCAACTCTTGGGCCTGTGACGGGGTTCTAGGCAGTAGTTTTGACCTAGTAGATTGCGCACTTACACACCAATGCGGGTGTAGCTCAATGGTAGAGTTCTAGCCTTCCAAGCTAGCTGTGCGGGTTCGATTCCCGTCACCCGCTCCAATCCTCTTAACTCAACGGTTTCTTTCAAATTCTGTAATCTGATTGATTCGTCTGGTATGCCGTTCTTCCTGTGAATACGGGGTATTAATGAACGCGGTAGCAATTTCAGCCAATTGAGTTTGATCATGCATGCGAGCACCAATGCCAATTAGGTTGGCATTGTTGTGCTCGCGAGCCAAAGTTGCAGTTTGCACAGACCATGCCAGGGCTGCTCTGGCACCTAGGACTTTATTTGCAGCAATCTGCTCCCCATTACCTGAGCCTCCTAGCACAATTCCAAGACTGCCAGGCTCAGCAACTACAGCAGTTGCCGTATTGATGCAAAACTTTGGATAGTCAGCAGCATCCTCAGAATCAGTTCCATGATCAATTACTTGATGCCCGGCTTTAGTTAAGTAATCAATTAAAAAAGTTTTGGCTAGATAACCTGCGTGATCAGAACCAATATGTATTTTCATCTATTTCCTTAGCTAAAGATTGGGCCAACTGTGCGTGAACGTTTTAACTCAAAGAATCCAGGATATGAAGCGCAAGCAACAACTCCGTCCCAAAGTTTTCCCGCCTCTGCACCTTTTGGCGCAGGCGAGATCACTGGTCCAAAAAATGCTGCTCCAGCAACCGCAATTACTGGAGTGCCAACGTCAGCTCCAACCTGATCCATTCCAAGATGATGACTTTGTTTCACTGCCTCATCCCAAGCAGAATCGGTTGCACAATTTGCCAACTGCTTTGGTAAATTGGTATCAGCCAAAACATCCAAGTTCAGTTGATCTCCCAACTCCTGTTTTTGGAGGTGGATTCGATTTCCAAAAGCGTTGTAAAGATCTAAAACAACCTGCTCGCCATGTTCGGCTCTAGCTGCCTCGATGATTCGCACTGGCCCCCAGCCTTTGATTAGACGCTCTTTATATTCTGGTGACACCTCTTTATTGGAATTGAGATAAGACAGGCTCATGACGTGCCAGTGAACTTTGACATCTCTTACCTGTTCAACTTCTAGCATCCAGCGAGAAGTCATCCATGCCCACGGGCACATTGGGTCAAACCAAAAGTCGGCTTTCATGGTCGATTTTCCTCCTCGGTCACAAACACTCTAAGGTTAAGGCAGTAAATTTCATTGAAAGGTTTTTTTCAAATGACTCCTGCCAACATTACTCGCACAGATGCAGCTTTGCGTGCCAAGACCATCTCTAATGTGGAGTATCGAATCGAATTGGACCTAGTCGACCACGATTCCCTCACATTTGGCAATCAAACCACCGTTAGCTTTGATGCCACTCCAGGAGCAACTTCTTGGATAGACCTAATTGCGCCAGAGGTTATCCAGATCAACCTAAACGGCCAGGATTTAGCCCTATCTAACTTCAATGGATTTCGAATTGAGTTGCCAAAGCTTGAGGCAAAAAACAAATTAGTCATAATTTCAAACTGCGCATACTCATCAACAGGTGAAGGTTTGCACCGTTTCATTGATCCAGTTGATAACCACCGATATCTATACAGTCAGTTTGAAACTGCCGATGCTAGACGAGCCTTCCCATGCTTTGATCAACCAGATGTAAAAGCCACATATGTATTTGAGATAAAAGCACCAACAAATTGGATTGTGGCTTCAAATACATTACCAACACCTGCCATCAAGTTATCCGAAGATATTGCGTTGTGGCAATTCCCTAAGACTGAAATTATGTCCACTTACATAACAGGAATTATTGGTGGGCCATATCACGTGGAATCTAGTGAATACAAAGGTAACTATGGAGCATATCCACTGAGAGTTTTGTGTCGGCAATCACTTAAAGAATATGTAAATGCAGAATTCATGTTCAAAACTGTAATTCATGGGTTTAAAGTATTCGAACGTGACTTTAAAGTTGGCTATCCGTTTGGAAAATATGATCAGATATTTGTTCCAGAATTTAACTCAGGTGCCATGGAGAATGCAGGTTGTGTCACTTTCCGAGATGAATACATCTGGCGAGGCAAGGTAACTGCATATGAGCATCATTGGTTGTCAAATGTAGTTTTACATGAGTTAGCCCATATGTGGTTTGGAAATTATGTAACTATGGAATGGTGGAATGACCTTTGGCTAAATGAATCCTTTGCTGAATGGGCTGCCTACCATGCCCAACAAGAACAGCCAGGGTTTGAAGATGCCTGGGTAAATTTCTTAACAACCAGAAAATCTTGGGGCTACCGCCAAACTCAACTACCTTCAAGTCATCCAATTGCAACTGAGGTTGCAGATTTAGAGTCTGTTTGGGATAACTTTGATGGCATTTCTTATGCCATGGGTGCATCTGTTTTACGCCAACTCACAGTTGCAGTTGGAATTGAAACTTTTCTCAAAGGGCTAGAGATCTATTTCAACAAACATGCTTGGTCGAATGCTCGATTTGAAGATCTATTGGCTGCTATTGGACAGGCTGCAAATCGAGATTTAAGTGATTGGGCTCAAGATTGGATCAGACAAGCAGGGGTGACTTTGCTTCGCCCAAATATTGAGATTAAAGATGGGGTATTTGAATTTGTTCAAATTGCTCAAGATCCACCAAGCAGTCCAGATCATCTTGACCCAGTGCTTCGCGATCATAAGTTTGCACTTGGCCACTATGAGTTAGTTGATGGTGAATTACGCAGAACTAGACAAGATCTGGTCGAAGTCAAAGGTGCCAGCACAGATATCTCAGTTCTAAAAGGCTTAAAAGTTCCTACTATGTTATTGCTAAATGATGATGACTTAACTTTTGCCAAGATCAGACTTGATGACCAATCTTGGAGCAATGTAGTTGAGCACTTTGCCAGTCTTAAATCTGCGTTAGCAAGAGGTTTAATCTGGGATGCTGCTTGGGATGCAACTAGAGATGCTGAAACATCTGTCACCGACTACATCAAGCTTGCTCTTAATGGAATTGCTTCTGAGCCTGACCCATCAACAATTGCGATTACAGTTAGAAACCTAAAAACAGCTGCCGATCAATATGCCAGCCCTGCTAAACAAGCTATGCATCGCAAAACCATTGCCTCCAAAATGCTAGAGCAAGTAGTTAAGGCAGCTCCTGGCTCAGATCATCAGTTAGCTTTCGTGCGCGGATTGGCGGCATTTGCAGTTAAGGATGCTGGATTAACCGAGATTTCTAATTGGTATGAAAACAAAGATATTCCTGCAGGACTAGCAGTTGATACTGATCTGCGCTGGACTTTGCTTAGCCGCCTAGTTAGAACTGGAGTTGCAGGGCTTGCCGAAATTGAGAAAGAGTTAGAAATTGATAATTCTTCTAAAGGAATAGAAGAGTCAGTTCGCCTAAAGGCTGCAATTCCTACTAAAGAAGCAAAGCAAAAGGCCTGGGATTCAGTAGTTAATCAGTCTGATGCCACCAATGCAATTGTGGAAGCAACTAATTTAGGCTTCAATGATTTTGAAAATTCAAGTTTGAGTGAAGAATTCATTGACCCCTACTTTGAAATGTTGCCAAAATTGTGGAGTAGCGATCGCGGCTATCACGTCTCTCAAGGAATAACAATTTCTTTGTTCCCAATGCCAGCATTGGGAACAAAGCTAGTTACTGCCACAGAAAAATTCTTAACTCAACCAAATCTTGAGACCAGCACTAAGCGATTTGTTAGTGAGCGGCTAGCAGATGTGCAGCGCGCAATGGCTGCTCGAGCAAAAGACAACTGATTGCTATTTCTTAAGCTCTAGTTCTTTTCCTTTGAGTTTTGCTGGTGCATAGATCATTACTGCCAGCACGATCATCAGTGCTAGTGGGATGCCCGCAAATATGAACAGAATCTCACCAAGCCCCATGGTTGTTCCTGGTTGATCGCCATCATCTTGGATCATCTCGGCTGCGGCAGTTGTTTGAAATAGAGCCGCAGCAAATACAGCCAAAGTGGCACTGAGGGTAATTTTCATAGAGTTAAGCATGGGTGGAGGTTACCAAGGAACGACTCCTAGCCCTACTCTTTAGCCAGATAAAAGGGTGAGGAGCCACCAAATGGACGACTTAGTAGCCGAAATTGTGGAGAGCACTCCCCTGCAACTTGCTGTATTAATTGGCTTTGCCTTTTTTCTAGATCTCTTAATTCGACGGATCGTGCGCCGTGCAGTTAAACGCATGATTACTAAAGCGGAAGCCCGCCGAGATGAGAATCAACCTTCTGCCGAAACTACTGCTCAATTAGCTATCTTGCGCAGCAGTGAACGAACAGCGCAGCGAGCACAGGCGATTGGTTCGCTATTCACTGGCGTGACAACGTTACTAATTTGGGTTGGTGCAGTTGTGTTAGCACTTCAAATAATGGGCTTTGACTTATTGCCACTAATTGCATCAGCAGGTTTTATTGGTGCTGCAATTTCATTTGGTGCCCAAAAAACTATTGCAGATGTATTGTCTGGCGTCTCAATTATTTTAGAAGATGAATTTGGCGTTGGTGATTTTGTAGATCTTGGTCCTGCGATTGGAAATGTGATCTCCATCGGGCTTCGCACAACCAGATTAAGAGATGCCTCTGGTGTGATTTGGCATGTTAGAAATGGTGAAGTCACACGTGTTGCTAACCGAAGCCAGGGCTGGATGTTGGCAGTGGTTGATGTTCCAGTTGCGGTTAACTCAGATTTATCCAAGGTGCGAGACGCAGTTGAAGCAGTTTCGGCTCGAATCTCGGTTGATACCCAAGTTTCTAATTATCTGCTCGGACGAGTGGCATACGCCGGCGTTGAGTCAATCTCTGCGGAAGCAATCATTGTCCGAATCACTGCAAAAACAGTTCCAGATGGAACTGCATCTGTCACCCGTGCCATTAGAGAAGATATGACTAAATCTTTGGCAAAGCGTGGCATTGTGCTAGCTAGTGCAGCTGTCATGGATAGCAATCCCTCTCCTGCATAACCACTCACTGAATTATCTAATGCTAACTTTGCAATTACAGGCCAAACTAGCGCCATGAGAACACCACTTGCAGTAGATCTTCCAGTACTTAAGAACGAACAAGGCCAACCAGCTCTTTGTTTAGTTACTGGGGCTACTGGTTACATCGGTGGCCGTTTAATCAGAGAACTACTCAACACTGGCTATCGCGTTCGAGTTCTAGCGCGAGGTAAAGAGCGACTAAGTGAACATGAGTGGATTAATTCGGTAGAGGTAATTGATGGAGATGCCAGAGACTCTGCAGTTATTAACAAGGCCCTACAAGGTGTAGACGTTGGCTATTACTTATTACATGCGTTAATGAGCGCTAGCAATTTTGAGGATGAAGAGCAACACACTGCGAAAGTTTTTGCCAACTCTGCCAAAGAAAATCAGTTAAAGCGAATTGTTTATTTGGGTGGATTAGCGCCAGCACATCAAAAACTTTCAGCCCATCTTCAGTCTCGAGTTGATACCGGGAAATTGCTGGCTGAATCAGGTATTCCAACTATTGAGTTAAGGGCTGGGGTTGTAATTGGATCAGGCTCAGCATCTTTTGAGATGCTGCGTTACCTAACTGAGCGATTGCCAGCCATGATTACCCCGAAATGGGTTAATACCAGAATTCAACCCATCGCGGTGCGCGATGTATTGCGATATCTAGTTGGAGCTGCATCCCTCGATAAAGAGATTTCTGGAGCATTTGATATCGGTGGGCCCAATGTCTTTACGTATGTGGAGATGATGCAGGAGTATGCCAAAGCTGCAGGACTTAGAAAACGATTGATCTTGCCAGTTCCAGTCTTAACCCCGAACTTGTCTTCAGGTTGGGTAGGGCTGGTAACGCCTGTTCCAATTACTTTGGCTAGAAGACTTGTTGAAAGCCTAAAAAATGAAGTGGTTTGTAGAGACGATTCAATTAGAAAATTGATTCCAGATCCAAAAGAAGGTTTAACTACTTTTTATCAAGCTGTGGAACTTGCTTTAACTCGCATTAAAGATGCAGATGTATCCACTAGATGGTCAGATGCACTAACTCCTGGAGCGCCAAGTGAGCCACTTCCAACTGATCCAAAGTGGGCAGGTGGCACTTTATATAAGGATGTTAGAGAAGTTAATTCAAGTTTGCCGCCAGAACAACTCTGGAAATTTGTAGAGTCAATCGGTGGGACTCATGGATATTACTCAGCAACATTTGCCTGGGAGCTCCGTGGAGTCATGGACAGATTAGTTGGTGGTGCAGGACTTAGGCGTGGACGAAGAGATCCAGAACATCTACATGTTGGTGAGGCCTTAGATTTTTGGCGAGTTGAAGCCTTGGATCGACCAAACTTATTAAGACTTCGCGCCGAGATGAAACTACCTGGTCTTGCATGGTTGGAATTTAAGTTAGAAAAAACAGAATCAGGCTCTAAGTTGATTCAGCAAGCAACATTTGCACCAAAGGGCTTGTTTGGGCATTTGTATTGGTGGTCAGTTGCACCTTTTCATGGTTTGGTATTTCCAGGGATGGCCAACCACCTAGTTCGTGACGCAGAGCTCCACTACGCCTAATATCAGCCCGTGGCTGAGACGACGATCTATGACTTTGTTGGTGGCGAGGACTTTTTCAGAAAATTTACTGCAAGATTTTATGATCGCGTCAAACTTGATAACGAATTGAAATCACTTTATCCAGAAGAGGATTTAAAGCCAGCTGAAGATCGCTTGTGTTTGTTTTTGATGCAATACTGGGGCGGACCAGATACTTACTCACAGGAACGTGGACATCCAAGGCTTCGAATGAGACATAACCCATATCCGATAAATCACAACATGCGTGAAAAATGGCTAGCCTGTGCGCTGCCTGCGCTAGAAGAATTAGCCCCTGCAGAACCCGCTTACACAATGATGAAAGAGTATTTTGAACAAGCCGCTCTAGGCATGGTTAACACCCACGCAGAATAGTGAACACTGAATGACTGAAGTTTTAGGTAATATCAACTTAAGCGCCCGCGCAAATCGTGATTGGTGGCGAGATGCAGTTGTTTATCAAATTTATGCAAGGTCATTTGCAGATTCAAACAATGATGGTGTCGGCGATATCGAAGGTATTCGCTCCCGACTTTCCTATTTATCTGAGCTTGGCGTAGATGCTATTTGGATCACCCCGTGCTATGACACCCCATGGAATGATGGCGGATACGACGTTGCAAACTATTATGAAATTGCTAAAAATGTTGGAACAACTGAGCAAGTAACCAAGTTGGCTGAAGAGCTCCACCAAAACAATATGAAATTGATTCTAGATTTAGTGCCAAACCACACTTCATCTGAACATGAATGGTTTCAAGCAGCACTCAAGTCTGATCCTGGCTCCAAAGAATGGGATAGGTATCACATTATTAAGGGTAAGAATGATGGAACTGAACCACCAAATGATTGGCGCTCAGTATTTGGTGGAGCTTCCTGGACAAAATTTCCAGGACACCCAGGCTATTGGTACTTGCATATTTTTGATTCCACCCAACCAGATCTAAATTGGGAAAATGCCGAGGTTAAATCTGAGTTTGAGCGGATCTTGAGATTCTGGTTTGATCGTGGCATCGACGGATTTAGAATAGATGTGGCCCACGGCATGATTAAAGATCCTGGCTATCCAGACAATGATGTTTACGTGGCAATGGTTGATGGTGCCTCAAGTGCTGCACCTGCTGAATACCCACAATGGGATCGACCAGGAGTACATGAGATTTATCGTGCTTGGCGCAAAGTTGCAGACGAATACACCCCAGCAAAAGTATTTTGTGCCGAAGCTTGGGTTGGAAGCCCAGAACGGCTAGCACGCTACATTCGAAAAGATGAACTGCAAACAGCATTTAACTTTAGTTATTACGGTGCTGGTTGGGATGCCACTAAACAACGCAATGCCATAAACGAATCAGTCAACACTGCATCCTCAGTTGGCGCACCAACTACTTGGGTGTTGAGCAATCACGATGTGGTGCGCCACGCATCGAGAATGGCACCAGATTTGAACTCAAATTCACGGACACCAACTAGCCAGAAGTTGCGAACACCAGATCTAGTTGCAGGGGCCAAGATTGCTCGGGCTGCCACTTTATTCATGCTTGGTTTACCTGGTAGCACCTACTTCTATCAAGGTGAAGAACTTGGTCTACCTGAAGTTTTTGATATCCCTAATTCTCTCCGCGAAGATCCAGCATTTGCTCGAACTAACGCAGTGGATGGCTATCGAGACGGCTGTCGAGTTCCTATTCCTTGGGATATAGATCCAAAAACTAATTATGGGTTCAGCGATCAGTCAGCTGAGCCAGCATGGTTGCCACAACCTGCTATTTGGGCAGATTACTCGGTTGCTAAACAGATTTCTGATCCAAACTCTTCACTTAAGTTCTATCAAGAAGCACTGAGGCTTCGCCGCGGTTTAAAAAACCTTGGAGATGGCTCGATGACTTGGATTGATCAAAACTCTGATCAGTATTTGGCTTTCACTAGAGATGATCTGGTGATTGCTACCAATACCTCAGCTCAAGCTGTAACAATTGATCTGCCAAGACAAGGCAAGCTATTAATTGCCAGCGCAAGTGGGGTTGAGCTATCTGGAGCAAAGTTGACTTTGCCTAGTGATACTGCAGTTTGGATTTCGCTCTAGCGAACAATTGAAAGAGGCAATCTAGGGCCAGAGTCTCCAGGGCGTGCATACAAAGTTCCACCAGGAGTTTGTAATCTCTTCCAGCCTAAACAATTGCCAGTTGCTAGATGCGCATTTGGATGACTTAAGAACCCCAGCAAATATGCAGCGTGCAGCACTCTCAAAGTTAGGCCACCCCATCCTGGGCGATCCCAGATTTCATTTGCAATTTCTTCGGTCATTCGTCGTGTTGGTTTTGGTCCAACTGCTTCCATCCGCTCTTTAAATTCATTGATGGCAGCTTGCACCTTTGGGATTAAGTCTCCAGCGATTCCCTTATCCCCTGTCTGCCATGGCTCTTCTGGAGGCCGCACACCAACACCAAAAGGTTCAAAATCTGATTGAAGAGGAACTGAAGTGATGTCTTCATCGTTATCAATAGCAGCTATTAAATCTGCAGCACGCATAGTTGAATCCACCATTGGGACTACATAAATTGCAGGCACTAACAAATAGGCAATGACTTTAAATGGTGGCTCAAAATAGATACCTATCGCATCTTCTCTAGAAACGATTCGAACATAAGCTTGTGAATCCCAACGTAACAATCGCCTAAGTAATGCAACCAATCGATCTGCATCTGATCTAGTAAAAGACGCAATTGGTGGCTGACTAGTCACGGGTTAACTTTCGATAGGTAGCGCGATGTGGTCGAGATGCCTCAACTCCTAAGCGCTCAATCTTGTTTTTCTCGTACCCTTCAAAATTACCTTCAAACCAGAACCACTTTGAATCACCTTCATAAGCCAAGATGTGGGTGGCTACTCGATCCAAGAACCAACGATCGTGGCTTACCACCACAGCGCAGCCTGGAAATTCAAGAAGTGCATTTTCAAGGCTACCTAGAGTTTCTACATCCAAGTCGTTAGTTGGCTCATCAAGTAGCAATAAATTGCCACCTAACTTCAAGGTCAAAGCCAAGTTCAACCTGTTGCGCTCACCACCTGAAAGAACACCTGCTGGCTTTTGTTGATCTGGTCCTTTGAATCCAAAAGCTCCAACATATGCTCTCGAAGGCATTTCAACATTTCCAACCTTGATGTAATCCAAGCCATCTGAGACAACTTCCCAAACAGTTTTTTTGGCATCAATGCCTTCGCGACTTTGATCGACATATGCAACTAGAACTGTCTCTCCAACTTTAATGCTGCCACTGTCTGGAGTTTCAAAGCCGGTTAGCATCTTAAATAGGGTGGTCTTACCAACTCCGTTTGGACCAATCACTCCAACAATGCCATTTCGAGGAAGTGAGAAGCTCAATTCATCGATTAAAACTCGATCACCAAAACCTTTGGTTAAGTTCTCAGTCTCAACAACCACTGCACCAAGTCTTGGGCCAGGAGGTATTTGAATTTCTTCAAAGTCTAATTTCTTGAATTTATCAGCTTCAGCAGCCATCTCTTCATACTTAGTCAAGCGGGCCTTGCTCTTAGCCTGTCTAGCTTTAGGTGATGACCTAACCCAGGCCAACTCATCTTCGAGCCGTTTGCGAAGTTTGGTGTCTTTAGCACCTTCGACTTTTAGTCGAGTTTGCTTAGTTTCTAAATAAGTTGAGTAGTTGCCTTCGTATGGATAGCAACGACCGCGGTCAAGTTCCAAAATCCATTCAGCAACATTGTCTAGGAAATACCTATCGTGCGTGATCGCAATAACTGTTCCAGCATATTTCTCTAAGTGTTGCTCGAGCCACAACACTGACTCTGCATCCAAATGGTTTGTTGGCTCATCTAGAAGTAATAGGTCAGGCTTACTTAACAACAAAGCACAAAGTGCCACTCGCCTTTTTTCACCGCCTGATAAGATTGAAACATCAGCATCAGGTGCAGGGCAGCGCAGCGCATCCATTGCTTGTTCTATTTGTGAATCTAAATCCCATGCATTTTTATGATCTAGCAACTCTTGTAGTTTGCCCATTTCAGCCAGCAAAGTGTCGTAATCAGCATCTGGATTAGCAAGTTCGGCACCAATCTCATTGAAGCGATCCAACATAGCTTTGGTTTCTTTCATCCCAACTTCAACGTTTTGCAGGACATTTTTAGATTCATCGAGTTTTGGTTCTTGCTCCAAAATACCAACCGTATAGCCGGCAGTAAGAGTGGCTTCACCATTAGAAACTGTTTCTAACCCAGCCATAATCTTTAATAGCGTGGACTTACCAGATCCATTTGGTCCAACAACACCAATCTTGGCTCCAGGGAGGAACATCAAAGTTACGTTGTCGAGCACAACCTTGTCGCCATGTGCTTTGCGTGCTTTTTGTAAGGTGTAAATGTATTCGGCCATGTGAGAACTCTACCTCAAGCGCTAAGCAGCATTGCTGGAACTGCCTTCCGCTAACCAAGAATCCACTACCGAATCTGATTGCTCATCAACATGTAACTCTTCAGCTGAGATGCTTCGCTTTACCCTAGTGAAACTGCTTGTTCCACGACTTAGGTCGTGGCCCAAACTGACTGCTTCAATTTCTACGCTTGTACCTTGTCTCTCTCCTGAGTCCCATCTTCTCACTTTCAGTTTTCCAGAAACAATTATTGGATCCCCTTTACTAAAACTCTTTGCGACATTTTCAGCAAGTCCACGCCAAGTGATAACCGACATAAACATCGATTCACCATCCACCCAACGCGCTGAGGTTCTATCAAACTTTCGAGGGTTCACTGCAATCCGAAATGTGCAGAGCACATTTCCATTTTCAAAGGTACGCTCTTGCGGGTCTGATACAACATTTCCGGTAACAGTTAGTAAAGCTTCATTCATGGTTAGTCTCCTAGTTATGCCCGCACTATTTAGTGCGGGCATAAGGGTGCAGCCATTGGCCAAATAGGGGGAAGCCATCTAAGTTTGGTTGTGGAAGAAGTTTGGGTGGGGACCTAAGGCAGAATACGCTCACCGCTCGTAGCTCAATGGATAGAGCAACCGGTTTCTACCCGGTAGGTTGGGGGTTCGAGTCCCTCCGAGCGGGCCATAAGGTTGGCCCATATGAATAATCAATCCCGAACCAGTGAGCGAATAGTCTGGATCGACTGCGAGATGACCGGTCTAGATCTCACTAAAGATGCACTAGTTGAAGTTGCTTGCATCGTTACCGAAGCCGACTTAACAGAGTTAGATGCTGGCTTCGAAGTAGTTATCAGACCTGCTGACATGAGTTCTGTTGAGAACATGATTGAGGTTGTAAAAAACATGCATGCCGCTTCTGGACTTATTGATGAAATTCCAGATGGGATCAGCTTGGGCCAAGCAGAAGATCAACTTTTGGCTTACATCAAAAAGCACATCCCAGAACCAAGAAAATCTCCACTGGCAGGATCCAGCGTTTATGTTGATCGGGGCTTTCTATCTCGTGATATGCCAAAGGTTGATGCACATATGCACTACCGCTTGTTAGACGTCTCCAGTGTCAAAGAAATTGTTCGTCGCTGGTATCCAAGAGTATTTTTTGGCACCCCTGACAAAGTCGGAAATCACCGAGCACTATCTGATATTCGTGAATCAATTCAGGAACTGAAGTTCTACCGAGATTTGGTATTTCAGCCAGATCCTGGGCCCACAACTGAACGCGTTAAAGCAGTAGCAGACCAGATAAATACTGCTCGCGGGGCTCAAAACGATCTCGGCTAGACTCCGCTGACTAAAGTGGCTGAACATCAAAATTCAGACATTTTCATGGTGGGTGTAGCTCAGCTGGTAGAGCGCCGCGTTGTGGTCGCGGATGCCGCGGGTTCAAGTCCCGTCACTCACCCCAATGCTTCAATTTGCCCCCAGAAATGGAAACTCCAATAAATGGATTCTCGAGAGATTTGGCTTATGCGAACCGAACTTAACTCGCAGCTCACATATTCATTTCCTGATTCCTTTGAAATCTCTAACTTCCAAGTTGGTAAAGACGAAACTGGTTGGCTGACCGCAAATGCATCAGCATTTGCGGAGCATCCAGAGCAAGGCGATATGTCGCTAGAACAACTGCATGAAAATCTCAATTCTTTTTGGTTTGATCCCAAAGACTTCTTCTTGGTTCGAGAAAGTAACAAAATAATCGGATTTGTCTGGGTCAAGATTCATATTGAAAGACCAGTTCCCGATGCCGAGATATTCATTATCGGTTTAATTAAAGAATTCCAGGGCAAAGGGTTGGGTGCTAGTTTGCTATCGATGGGATTGAACCACATTAGAAAAAAGGGCTTTAATGAAGCCATCATCTACGTGGATGCACCGAATAAACCAGCACTGACTACTTATCAGAAATTTGGGTTTAAGCACATTTCCACTCAGCATGTTTCTATCAAAAAGAAGCTACATCATGAATAATCGGGCCATATGAATCTAGATAATGCTTTATTGGGTTTCTGGTTTTCAGTAATTGCTGCAGGCTCAACCATGCTTGGTTGGGTGATTGTGGCAATAAAGAAAGATCTATCTAAGAAGGTCATCGCCTTAACCTTGTTGTTTGCAGCAATTGCCATGCTAGCAGTTAGTTTCTTTGAGTTGATCCCAAGGTCGATTGATGCTGGCTTAGGAAGTCTTGAAATCTTTATCTGGCTAATTCTTGGGGCTGGTGCTGTTCAAGTTTTGCGGTTTATTGGAGATAAATTCTATGGACCAAAGCATTCACTGCAACAATCTGCAACTTTAGTTGCGATCGCAGTGGCCCTACACAACATTCCAGAAGGTGCTGCTGCAATTGCTACCACAATTGTTGATCTGCAGTCAGGAATTGCAACCACAATTGCGATTGCATTGCATAACATCCCTGAGGGGGTAGCAATTGCGGCAACTGCACTCGCTGCAGCAGGCTCGAGAACTAGGGCATTCGTTTTAGTTTCCATAGCTGCACTTGCGGAAGTGAGTGGTGCTGGGATTGTGCTGTATGAAAGTGCAGCGCTCTCTGAAATTCTGATTGCAAAATTATTAACGCTGGTAGCTGGGATTATGATCACTTTATCGGTTTTAGAACTAATCCCTAATGGGGTAAAGTCTTTAAGATCTTTGCGTGATCTCGATCACTAACTCATTTTTAATGCCCTTTGCTCAGGACTAAATTGCTGTTTAAGTTAGGCTTGCCAACATGAATTTCTTGCTCGTCCCACATGCTGCCCTTGATGGTGAATTATCCAGCTGGATTAATGATGCTGGCACAGTAATTTTCTATCTAGCAGTTTGGGGGCTCGTTTTTGCAGGCACTGGTTTGTTTATAGGAGTCTTCATCCCATTTATTACGGGTGACTCTTTAATCTTTGCCGCAGGGTTAGTGGCTGCTGTTACAGATTCGATAAATATCTACGTTTTAGTAATTGGTGTTGGTTTGGCTGCATTTATTGGGGATCAGGTTGGATTTCTTCTTGGTCGGCATTACGGAAGACCATATCTAGAGAAACATGGTGGGGCTCGCATACAGCGTGCCATAACTAGAACCGAAGAGTTCTATCGCAAATATGGATGGTGGTCAGTTGTTATTGCACGTTTTATGCCTTGGGCTCGTGTCTTGATTCCAGCAATTGCAGGTATCGGCAAGATGAACTACTACAAATTCTTATCGGCAAACTTTGTAGGTGCCTTAGCTTGGGGAGTTGGGCTCACCCTCACTGGCTATTTTGCGGCCAGCAATCCAGCAGTGGAGGGTGTGGCTTATCTAATTGCCGCCTTCTTCATCTCAGCTTCAATTATTGCCGGTATTAGAACCTGGGCTAAAGAACGCAAATCCACCAGCCCAAAAGGTGAACAAAAACCTTAATAAGGCATGCTTGGCACCATGCTCTCAACTTTGGCTATTGACTGTGGTGGCGGTGGCATTAAAGCCACCGTGCTAGATGAATCTGGCACCATGCGAGTGCAACCAATCAGAGTTCAAACACCGTACCCATTTAGCACTGAGCTATTTATTGAAACATTGGCTAACTTGGCAGCCCGACTACCCAAGGCTGATCGCTGCACTGTTGGAATTCCGGGCATGATCCGACATGGTGTGGTTGTGACCACCCCTCACTATGTGACAAAAGATGGTCCTCGAAGTTTGGCATTACCAGAACTTATTGAGCAATGGTCTGGCTTTGATGCCCGAACTGCTTTGAGCGAAAAACTTGGTATTCCAGTTAAAGTGATTAACGATGCCGAGATGCACGGTGCCGGAGTTGTAGCGGGATCAGGCTTAGAAGTAGTACTAACTCTAGGAACTGGTCTGGGTTATGCTCTATTTGATGGCGGTGTGCTCTCTCCACATCTTGAACTTTCAGCAGCACCAGTTCGTTTCCAACTAACTTACGACACATATATTGGTGAAATAGAGCGTCGTAAGTTAGGTGATGTGTTTTGGTCTAGACGAGTTCGCAAATTGATTGATGGTTTAAGGCCAGTGTTTGTATGGGATCGCTTGTACTTAGGTGGCGGTAACTCCCGAAAAATTAGACCTGATGTGGTTGAAGTTCTAGGTGATGATGTGGTGATTGTGCCAAACTCAGCTGCCCTAGTTGGTGGTGTTCGAGCTTGGACATTAACAAAGCACACTGACAATTCATAAGTTTGGAGCTTCAATGCAGGATAGAAACTTGTTGACAATCAACAGTGCTGATTCAAAATCTACTCTGAAGATTCTCTCCATTTTTCTGGCAATACTTTTTATGCAATCAACCTTCATTTCTCAAGCAAATGCTGCTCCCGCCAAACAGGGGCAAGTTTGTAAGAAAATCAATCAACAGATAATTTCTTCAGGAAAAACACTTATTTGCAAGAAAAAAGGTGGCAAACTAACCTGGACAGTTAAGAACTTAAAGCCAGTAATTGAGAGTGTAGCCCTTCCACCTGCTCCCGTGGTAGTCGCAAATAAACTTCCAATTTACACATTTGCTCCAGGCGGGTCCTCACTGGCCAAGAGTTTCGAGTTACCTGTGTCAGTGGTAACAGCTCCAGAAACCGCAAACCTTAAATTATGGATTTATCATCCTGGAGATCCAAACAAGTCGCTTGGATCATCTGGCATATGGATTAAGCCAAGTGCTGGTTCTTGGTCATTCATTAGAACGACCACCTCTGACGGAAGTTTTTTCACCCAATTAACTCCTGGGGATTATCAGTTTGACACGGTTGAGCCAGACACTGACCGAGCAAGCTTTTCTAGAATTACCCACTTTTTGAACATAGACTCAACTGGGAAAGCCTCCATAAAAGGTCTTGCGCCAAACTCTAAGGGTTACTTCACAGTGACAGTGATACAAAAGAGCACCCTAACTTCTACTTTTAAACCTACAACTAGATGCCAACTTCTTGATCTGGGCGTGAATACAGGAATGAACTCGGGATTTCCCAAGCACCCAGATCGGTTAACCAGCAATGGTGTTATTCAAGCTCTAATCCTTCCAATAGATTTTGACATTCAAGTTGGTAAGGGTGACCCTGCTGAGGTTTTTTATGGCATGGCAACTGGAATGGATCTTTACTTCAAAGCAATGTCAGATAATCGAGTTTCATTTGACTATCAAATACTTCCAAATTGGCACCGAGCTAACTTTGATCCAACAAAATTCAAAATGGGTGCATGGGGCGCTGGTGACCCCTCAGGTTATTACACAGCAGCACTTGCTTCTGCAGACTCAATAGTGGACTACTCAAAGTTTGACGTTGTTTATGTGTTATCTCCAAAAGAGATCAGTTTTTCTCTAATTGCTTATGGCCCAGCATTTCCAGTTAGATGGGCCACCGATGATGGGCCAGTTAAAAACGGCACTATCTCTGGAGCAGATGCATATCAATCTAACGACAAATTTGCTTGGTCCTGGATGGCACATGAAACTGGCCATTTGTTCGGGATGCACGATTTATATACGGTTCCCCCTAATGCCAACGTGTATGGCGATTGGGACTTGATGTCTAATAACTTCGGACGAACATTAGAACTCAATGCCTGGAATCGCTACACCCAAGGTTGGCTCACTGACTCACAGATAACTTGCTTGGACAGCCCTCAACTCACAACGCCAATAGATGTTTTGTTGAATCCATTGAGCCAGACAGGTGCCAAAACAAAAGCGATTGCGATTCGACTTTCAGATAAAGAGATTTTAGTGGCAGAGGTCAGGCGCAAAAGCATGTTTGATGACATTACCAAGGATGAAGAAGGCCTGCTTGTTTATAAAGTTGACTTAAGTGTGGAGAGCATCAAAGGTGGCTGGCAGGTTCAACGAAGGCCAAAATCTTATTTTCCAAATTTCTTAGACGCTTTACTGAAGCCTGGAGACAAGATTCGAGTTGGCTCAGTTCAAATTGAAGTACTATCAACTAGCCAAAATGGGGATCTAGTTCGCATCTCCAATTAGGTGTAAACGGACTTTAGAATTGGCTTGATGTTGGGTGAATAGAACGAAGGTACAAACTTGAGATTACCTCACAGGGCGATGCTGCTATCCCTGACATTTGGGCTGCTAATTTTCATTGCTGGGCCAGCAGCATCTCATCCAAATCTTAACCACTTCATAGATACTTCGACCACAATTGAGTTTAAGAGTGATGGTATAAAAATCTACTACAGCTCAGTCTTAAGTGAGTTAAATTCTTTTCCAGAAATTGCTATGGCAGATTTGGATAATAATCTCAGTTTAGATGCTTTTGAGAGCAATACTTACAGCAGCAATAAGTGCAAAGAATTCGAAAAAGCTATTTCAATAAAGGCAAGTGGTTTTGATCTTGAATTTAACCTAATTAAGTCAAAGGCCAGAATTGATTTATCGACATCACAACTTGGAATACTTTGGATTGACTGTGAATTCCTCAGTGACACCATACTTTATGGTGTTAACAGCATCGAATGGCAAGATTTAAACTTTGATATACCTGGGTATCGTGAATTGATGGTTCGACCTTCTAAAAACATAATCACCGACAGCGATTACCCTCTTAACTCTCCTACCAAAACTCTCACTGATTACTCCACCTTGCCTGAGTTTCTAAGAGACACCGAAGCTAGTTTCCTAGTCTTCTACCCAGAAGAATCCGAAGTTGAGATCAAACCCAAACCAGCAGCCACCCAGGACGCAAATGATGAACTAGAGCCAGAACCCATAGAAACCCAACCTCCTCGAGTTATTGGCGAAGACCCGATACCTAATCCAACACAACTGCAATCAACTGACTCTAGCCAAAGTTTGGATCAAAGGTTGGTTTCGAGTTGGAGTACCAAACTGTTTCGTGTTAGCGAACTAAACTTTTCAATTGCCTCACTCGGATTCTTGCTGGCCATATTTCTAGGGGCACTTCACTCGTTTGCTCCAGGGCATGGCAAATCTATGATGTTGGCACTCTCAGTAGATAAAGCATTAAAGCGAGCACAGTTGTTTAGGTTGGCCTTTAATATGGGGGCATCCCATACTGTCGGTGTTTTAACTCTGGGTGCAGTGATCTATTTTGGTTTCTCTCAGTCATCAGATTTGATTATCTCTGTTTTAGCAATAGTGCTTGGCATATTTCTCATTGGTCTTGGCGCTTACATTCTTCGAAGCAGAGTACATGAACTAAAACACCACAAGCATTCTCATGAGCACAGTCACGATCATGGGCATGACCATCACCATCATTTTGGGTTTAGCAATACTCGCCTGCGGGTCTTTGGGTTATTGGGCGGAATGTTGCCTACTCCATCAGCGCTAGCCATCTTGGTGGGCTCCGCAGCCCTTGGCAATATCTGGTACGGAGTATTACTAGTTGTTGGGTATGGAATTGGCATGGCTGGAGTATTAATGACCACTGGCTATGTAGTTCAACGCATTTTCTTGAGTATCGAAAATCAAAGATCTAGATCCAAACTTCTGCTAAAGCTAGCTAACTATTTCCCAATCGGAGCTGCCACAATTCAAATTTTTGCAGGTTTATTCCTATTGATTACCTCAATTAGATTACTGCCATAAACACTGTGGTCAAACCGATAAAAATCAACACCCCTGCTGCCACCTTAGAATTTCTGCTTCCCAATCTTTGTGGAAGCCCACGTATCTCACTTTGCTGATCTTGTTCCATATCCTTTAGAACATTGATGAAATGTGCTGCCACTCCAAGCGATGCTCCACCTAGCCACATCCAAACTGGCGGTTGAACCCCTGCTGAAATAGCAATCGAAGATGGCAAAGCTGCAAAAGCCACCGCAAATGGCAAAGGCGACATCCAGGAGAACTTGAAATAGAAGTTATAGGCGACCCCGCATGCAATACCTAGTTGGTAAACCAATCCACCCTCTAGTCCAAGAGGTCCTAATAAATTAAGGGCAAAACTTAACGGCGTCATTATCTTTAACCAATTGATTAGGTAATCGGTGTTGATCGACTCAACAACTAAAGGTTTACTCAGACGCTGGTGCTTTAGATCATCTGCTAGATCATAAAGATCATTACTCCAACCAACCACTAATTGACCTGTAAATATGCCAAATGCTACGAAGAGTGATTCAAAAAAGTTTAGGTAGTACCAAGAAAACCCAAAGCCAATTGTGGTAACAATTAGAGTGGGGCCAAAGTGCGAAGCCTTAAGTAATGCCTTTAATTTAATCATGGTGAACTTCCAGCGAAGAGCTCTTAACCAACTGTGATACCTGTGATAAACCCTTTAGTAATCTTAAATGTGACACGATTTAATCGATAATCAAACGTAACTGCAAATATCTGGTCATTGCGTTGACCAACTCTAAAGCCCCAGCCTAATGATTTAGCACACTTTCGGGCATTGACCTCGCGCATTCCAATTAGGTTGCTTGCTCGGGCTTGCGTTATGCCAGAAGTTTGGTCCAAAGCACTCTTAACCGGACACTTGCCAGAAGCGCTAGCAGAAGCCACTGGGCTTAGGGTCAGTAGAGAGCTAACCAGCATTAGCACCCAAGTTTTTCGCATGTTCTAAGAATACTGTAATTAGCACAATGCCCCATCAAAAATGGTGGCCTACTGGCAATTCCACTACGATCAACTCATCATGAAAAAGATCCTTGGCTTAACCCGCTACGCCGTAGTCGTACCGGCACTAGCCTCAATTCTTGGGGCCTTGCTGTTAATGGCACAGGGTTCAATATCTATGGTTATGGTGGTTATTGATTCAGTTTCAACTGAACCAACACTAAAAGACACCATTGTGGATGTGTTAACCGCTGTCGATGCAATTTTGCTGGGCACAGTACTTCTAGTTATTGGTTATGGCCTCTATGAGCTATTCATTGATGCAGAAATAGATGTGCCACTGTGGCTTAGAGTTAGAGATCTCGATGATCTAAAGTCAAAATTGATAGGTGTAGTTGTAGCAATTATTGCTGTGGTATTTGTAGGTGTATTTGTTGATTCAAATAGGGCTGCAGATGTTATCTCTTATGGGGTTGGTGCTGGAGCACTTGTAGTTGGTCTAGCGGTATTTGCCTTTGCAACTAAGAAGAAAAATTAAAGCCTAAAACAAAATTTTTTGTTACCTTGCCCAACGCTTCACATATTCATGAATATCGGCATGCCACTTATCAACATCTTTAGTGTAAATCTCTGCGATTACCGAATTGTAGGAATTGAGACAAATACCTTTTATGTCTTCGCAATAATCTCCATTACCTGGAATCTTGCTCTCTAAATATCTAAACGGAGCAAGTATGTCGCCAGTTGATGCCACTAAGTACTCGGAGGCCAAAAACCCACCGTAGTATTCACAAAAATTTGAAGATTGGTTAAACATTAATAGATCGGTCATCTTAATGTTGCCACAATTCGGATTATTAAAGTGTCTTAAGGCTAGATTTCTAACAGTTGAATATGGCAGGTTCGCAAACTTGGCATAAGCCATTGCACTGTAGAGAACTGATGGGCCTTCGCGAAGCCAAGCAGGGTAGAAATTTAGGGCTCGATGATTAAATTTATCGCCATAAATATTTTGTGAGAAGTGAGCGACTTCACCGGCAGCTACTCCAATTAAACCGTATTTATCCCACTCATTTGGATACTTTTCTAGAAAACCAGCAGGTGAATACCACTGCTGATAAGCATCATAAAAAATAAAGATTGTTTTTGGAATACAGTATCCAGCACCAGTTGCAGATGCTACAAACGCGACGTCATATTTGGCCCAACAATTGTCTGGCAATTTAGGCCGCAAACTTGCAAGATCCCACCAGACATACCAATCAACCTCGCCAGTCACAGAAGCTCCAACCCCATCCATGATTCGAGTAATGAACGGCATGATCGCTGATGCATCTTCTGCCCAGAGCTTTCCTTTTACTCGCTCATGTATTTCTGTATTGATTTTCAGATCGCCTGGTTTGCCCTTCTCCCAAGCAAGATCTGTTAACTTGTCAATGATCAAAGCTTCTGCTGAAGTTTCATTACCAAATACATCTAGCAACTTAGGTTTTGTATTAGTTGGTTCAATCACGTCTGGTTTAGGAGCTGGGTTAGACACTCTCCAAATCAAAGAGGTCTTAAACTTCGAGCAGACAAATTTTTTTCCTTTAACAATTTTCACTACTCCTTTTTGAGTGCATTTTGCTCCCACTTTGGGGGTTGGGGCGGCTTCAGCAGTAGTCCCCATTAAAGTCAAAGTTAAGGCCAAGGCCCATATTTTATGTCTCATTAGAGGAAAGCCTAATCAACATATGGGGCTTAAGACAATGACTTTCTTGATCTAATCAGGTCAAAAGGAAGTTTTTCTCCCCACTCTCAAGTTAGAGTTTCACCATGAGCAAACCAATTACGATGTCTAGGTTACGCACCACTAACCTGCTTGCCGGTCTACTACATCTGTTTCAGATGATTGCAGTTATTGCACTTAGCAGTGACTTCACCTTGCCAGTTACTGCGACTTATATGTCTGGCCCGCCAGGCACTACTTATGCCGACCCAGTAGTGCTGTTCAACACTCCTTTGGGATTAATGGTTGCTCTATTTTTAGGCCTGTCGGCACTTGCCCATTTCATAGTCGTTAGTCCCAAATTCTTTCCTCGCTATAGCCAGGGGTTAACTCAACAACGAAACTACTTCAGGTGGGTTGAATATTCCATCAGCTCTTCAGTGATGATCGTATTGATAGCTCAGGTAACTGGAATTGCAGATGTGACAGCATTGATATCTATCTTTGGTGTTAATGCATCCATGATTTTGTTTGGCTGGCTCCAAGAGAAGTATGAAAACCCAGGTAATGGTGGCTGGCTGCCATTTATATTTGGTTGTATTACTGGAATTGTGCCTTGGTTAGCACTACTGTTTTATGTGTTTGCAATTGGTGGAGCTAGCGAAGCAAAAGCTCCAGCATTCGTTTATGTGATCGTACTAACCATCTTCTTATTCTTTAACTCATTTGCCCTGGTGCAATGGCTGCAATACAAGAAGGTTGGTAAGTGGAGTGATTACCTTCGAGGCGAAGCCACCTATATCACTTTGTCATTAGTTGCAAAATCTGCACTTGCTTGGCAGATATTCGCTAATACTCTAATTCCTGTTCAGTAACTTAAAATCAACTACTGCTCATTAACTTGAGCAGTAGTTGATTCTTTTCCAATACTGACGATCTGTTTAAAAGATCTGGCAGCAATCAGCATGGCAATTGAACCGCCTATTAGGTAGGGCAACCTAAGTCCTTCACGGGCAATGAAGCCACCAAACACAGATCCAATCGGCATCAGTCCCCAAACAATTGTTCGCCTTGCTCCATGAATTCGACCATAAAGCGCTGTTGGAATTAAAGACTGATACAAAGACATCAGCAAGATATTCCATACTGAAATGCTGAAAGCACCTATCAACCCAAACCCCACAAAGAAGTAGATATTTGGAACTACACCTGCCAAAAACATAACAACCGTGGAAATGCTCAAATGAATGGCTAGTGCCAGACCACGCCCGATGCGTCTAGAGATTATTGGGGCCGCAATTGACCCACCCAGTGCACCTATCCCCATGATCGCCAACACAATTCCAAAGTAGGTGGCTGGCACATTCAATTCTTTAAGAATAAAAAGAGCTGCAGTCGAACTAGAAAGTGAATAGAAAAAGCCGATTGAAGTGGTAATTACCACAATATTGAATAGCCTCTTATCTTGGTAAAGATAAGAGGCTGCAAACTTAATATCTCCAATAAGACCTAGGCGCTCCTTAGGCTCTTCGCCAGCCTTGGTTGCATTAACTTCCTTCTGAAATGGGAACAATGCGATCAAAATTCCAGCAATTAAGAATCCGGTTGTGGAAAAATAGAAAGGAAGTGCAATAGCAATTGCATATAAGAAACCACTAAGTGGTGTGCCAGCAAACTGACCAACAATTACATCAGAAATCTGCAGTCTCGAGTTTCCTCGCTCAAAATTAGACTTATCCAGAATCTGCGGAAGGATGGCTTGACTGGTGGTATCAACTAAAACTTCACAGATTCCAAAGATAAAAACACAAGTCATCAAGATCCATATTGTTAAAAAGTCTTGACTAATTGCAAAGGCTACAAATAGGGCAATACCTGACCTAAGGAAGTTCCCCACTACAAGCGCTCTTCTTCGATCAGAATGATCAACATGAACTCCAATTGGTATTGCAAACAGCAGCCACGGAAGCATGGTCAGCGCACCAAGCATGCCAATCAAAACTGGATCTTCAGTTAAGGTGACTGCCAGCAAAGTTGAGGCCAAACGCAAGACACCATCTACTAAATTAGTAATTAGACTTGCGGACCAGATTCTGGTGAAATCTCTGCCCATTGGCAGCTCTTTAGACATATATCAAAGAATAACTAACGGTTAAGCAAGTCCTGCATTTGGTTTATCTCTGCTTGCTGAGTTCTCACTATTTCTTTACCTAATTTGGCTGCTTCCGCATTATCTGAATCAAGCACCATTTGTGCCATCTCGATGGCTCCTTCATGGTGCTTGATCATGCCTTCCAAAAATAACCGATCAAAATCACTGCCAGTGGCTTTAGTGAGTTCTTCCATTTCAGAATCACTTAACATTCCACCCATTGCGTGACCAGCATGATCAGAGCCACTAGCTCCCCATGATTTCATCTGCTCGATTTCTGGCCCTTGAGCTGATTTGATCTGTTCGGCAAGTTGCAATACTTCAGAATCCTTAGAGATTGCCAATGCTAGGTTTGACATCTCGATTGCTTGTTCATGATGTGGAATCATCATTTGAGCAAACATCTGATCATTCGCGCTAAATTCTGAATTCGAATCTGATGATGAAGTGCAAGCTGCTAGAAGCAGCACTATCACCAATGCGAATAAGCGTTTCAAGATAACCACTCCTTGGTTGAACAGTAATCTAGGTTCAAATCACTGCAACTTAACAGCTTAATTAACCGTGAGTTGGGAAACCTAAGTTAATCCCACCATGGCTTGGGTCTAGCCACCTTGATGTAACAACTTTTCCTCTAGTGAAGAAGTGAATTCCCTCCATGCCGTGGGCATGAGTGTCACCAAACAATG
>Ga0315900_10001183_pt1 | contig 42048 bp, 48 predicted proteins | sample LakEriMetagenome_FD_203521 | JGI IMG/M metagenome (GOLD analysis project Ga0315900, IMG submission 203521) | Freshwater fungal communities from buoy surface, Lake Erie, Ohio, United States - Buoy 12 MA114 | ecosystem: Environmental > Aquatic > Freshwater > Lake > Lake biofilm | place: USA: Lake... | reverse complement strand
CACTTCATCCCCGTTTCGCGTCAGGTGTTAGACGACGCGCCGCAGCTGCAGTCCTATGTCAACGGCAGACTCACCTACGGTCTTAAGCTCGTAGAAGAGGATCAGCTGCTAAATGGCGATGGCACCTCGGGCAATATCAGCGGACTACTGGATAGCGGCAATTTCACGGCCTATAACCGCACCACCAGCGGTGATACACCAATCGATGTGCTGCGCCGCGCGATTACGCAGGCAGCGCTTTCGGAGTATTCGGCCGACACGATTGTGCTTAACCCCGAGGACTGGGAAGCCATCGAGCTGCAAAAAGCCTCAGACGGCATGTACGTCTGGACTAACCCAGCCGTGATGGCAGGTCCGCAGCTGTGGGGCAAGCGGGTGATTCCGACCAATAGCATCACTGCCGGCACCTTTTTGGTGGGCGCTTTTTCACTAGGCGCCCAGATCTGGGATCGGATGGATGCTGCCGTTCAAATCAGCTATGAAGACGGCACTAACTTTCAGAAAAATATGGCCACACTGCTTTGCGAAGAGCGTCTGGCCCTGACGGTGTATCGTCCCGGCGCTTTCATTTCCGGTTCGCTCTAATTCACCGTAAGCACAAAGGCCCATTTGCAGACCGCGAATGGGCCTTTTTCTTTGGGAGTTCGTATCTCAATGGAAATGACTGACATCGTTGCGACCGCTAATTTTGTAAATAGCCAACTGGGAAGCGTGACTCGAAAAGATCGACTGCGGGTACCCAAGCACCTTGCGGAGGAGCTTTTCAAGCTCAAGCTTGCCAAACCAAACCCCCCGGCGGCGGTTTGCCGGACACACCAATCATCGACCGAACCGCTGGTCGTTGGTGGGGGCAGACCGCCTGTGTCATTGCAAGCGGCCCCAGTCTTAGCAAGGCCGACTGCGATGCTGTTGCGGGCTCCGGATGGCGAACCATTGCTATCAACGACTCCTGGCGACGGGCACCATTTGCCGACGTTATCTACGCCTGCGACGCCGCCTGGTGGAAAGTCCACTTCACGCAAGTCGAAAAACAATTCGCTGGCGAGCGCTGGACCCAAGACATTGAGGCGGCTCGCCGATTTGAACTTAACCGAGTCGGCTCTAAAAACGCACCCGGCTTAGGTAAAGACGGCGTCATCCACCAAGGCGGCAACGGTGGCTATCAGGCCATCAACCTTGCCTGGCAGTGGGGGGCTAAGCGGATTTTGCTTTTGGGTTTGGATTGCAAGCCCGGGGCCGACAAAAAGGCCCACTGGTTTGGGCAGCACGAAGGCCCCTTATCCAAAATCCAAAACTACAGCCTTTGGCAAACCAACTTTCCAAGGCTTGCAGTCGATTTGGCTAACGACGGCACTGAGGTCTTCAACCTCACCCGAGACACGGCGCTTACCTGTTTTCCAAAAATGACCTTGGAAGAGGCCATCGCTAAGTTTCGCAACTAAATCGCCCGGAGAACCGGGCCTTTATCTCACTTGCATTCACGAAAGGAGCCTCAAATGGCTAAATATGCACACCCCGATGTTTTAGATCAAGGTATTAACTACATCAAAACCAACTGCAACAAGATTGCGGTGATCTCTGCCTACACGTTCGGAGATTCTTATTCGACCGTAAACGGCAACATCCTGGCCGAGGCCACAATGACTTCGACGGACTTTACGCTTGCGACCTCGGGCAATGACCGCACGCTCACTAGTGCCACGGGTAAAAGCGACTCTAGCGCCAACGCCACGGGTGCGGCTTCTCATATCGCTTTCGTTGACACCTCTAACAGTAAGGTCCTCTGGGTCACTGAAGAAACGAGCGGACAGACAATTACGAGCGGCAACGCGGTGAATTTCCCGTCACTCGTTTACACCTCCAAGCAGCCAACAACCCCTTGATTGGGCTTAACGCTTTACTGGAGCATTAAGTGGCTGACCGTTATTGGGTGGGGGGCTCGGGCACGTGGGATACCACGAGCACGACCAACTGGGCGTCGAGCTCCGGAGGCACTTCAGGTGCCTCCGTACCCACCTCGGCTGACAATGTCTTTTTTGATCAAAACTCTAATACCGGCTCAAATGCTTTTACCGTAACGGTAACTAACGTAGCGCTTTCTTGCCTAGATCTCACGGTTAGAAACATCAAAGGGACGATGACTCTCACGAGTCTTGGCCTTAACCTCACCGCAGCTGGCAATGTCGTGTTTCCGGTTTCAGGCCTTAATGCCAGCACTCTTGGCGGGGCCAGTAACCTGATTTTATCGGGTAGCAATAAAACGCTTAACACCAACGGCACGCCGATAGGTTGCGATATACGAATATCGGGCGGCTCAATTAGTTTAGCGGGGCCTTTAAGTTTTACTAACCAGGGAGGTTTTAACCTGGTTAGTGGCTCTTTTACTTCAAATAACTGGCCGATTTCTGCAGTTTATTCATTCATTTCAAACTCAACGTCGGTTCGATCTTTAACGCTTGGAACAAGTGCAGTCTCAATCGTTAATCGACTTGATTTTACAAACCCTGCCAACCTAACGGCCTCAATTAGTAACGCCACATTTACTTTTACGGGTACGCCGGGCGCGCCGTGGGATTTTGGCGGCAAGTCGTTTGGCCACGTGGTGTTTTCCAATCCCGCTAATTCAACTATCCCCATTGTTGGGGGCGGCACGTTTAAGTCCTGGCGTAATACCACGCAGCCACTGACGTTTACGATTACCTCTGGCAGTACGTGTACGTTTACTGAGGGACCTTACTTAAGGGGAACTTCGGGAAACGTCATCACCTTAAACCCCTCAAGCACGACAAACTATACGTTTTCGCGCACCTCGGGTTCGGTGAGTGCAAACTTTCTTTCAATAAATCGGTGTACGGCAACAGGCGGGGCCACCTGGAATGCAGGAGCGAACAGCACCAAAGATGCCAATACCACCGGCTGGACGCTCACCACCGCCGCGCAAGAGTTAACCGGCGCTTCGGTGGCCGGTCTGAGCACCACCACGGCAAACGGTGTTGCAAAAACTACTGGCATTACGCTTTCGGGTAATGCGGTCGCTTCCATCGGGCTTACGCAAGCCAAGCCCATCAACGCAGCGATAAAACTCACGCGCTATTTTGCAAGTAGCGTTTCGGGTAACGTCACAACGCCAGCAAATGCGCTTGGAGCGCCAAACGCGACTTACACCGCAGACGGCAATACCGCAAATAACTGGACCCATACCTGGCGATTAGAGACAGTCGCACCATCGTCAAACTGGACGTACTACGATGGCATGCCGATCACCGTGCGGTTTAATAAAGGCACCAATAGCGGCAACCCAACTTTTAGCACCATTCGGGCACTTCAAGGTGGGTCAGCAGTTGGCACGCTTAACACCGCCTCGACTTCGGTAACCACCAGCGCCTCGGGCGGGCAAAACCACACCTTCACAATCCAGCCCTCTTGGCTTGCAACTGCAACAGCGGTTGATATTGAGATTACGACAACGGCAGCTGGCGGCGGGCCGGCTGTACGTAATGGCGTGCAAATCGACGCGGCCACCTGGGTTGCGCAGTATTTCTTAACCCGCAACGACCCCATCGGAAATTCGGTTGCTCAGACCAACACCAGCACGAGCGGGGCCATTACCAAGGCCGGCACCACCGTCACGGGAAATGATGTCAAGCAGGTCAATACCTCTACGACAGGGGACATCAATCAGACCCTGACGCTCTTTGGTAATTCGGTTGCCACCCAGCCCACTTCGAGCACCGGCGCTATTACTCAGACCGAGACTTTATCGGGCAACTCGGTAGCCCAAATCAATACCTCGACCTCGGATAAGGTCACCAAAGTTCACTTTCTTGCCGCAAATAGCGTCAGTCAGGTCAATACCACTACCAGCGAGGCGATCAGCCAGACCCATCATCTGGCCGGCAACAGCGTTAGTGGCTCAAATACCAGCACCGCCGAGGCAATTAGCCAAACGCATAATCTTTTCAGTGCTTCGGTGGCGCAGTCGAACACCTCGACAGCCCAGGCAATCGCTCAGGTGCATAGCGTTGCCGGCAACTCCGTAGCCCAAACCAACACCTGCAGCTCTGGTGAGGTCAACCAGGCCTTGCTGCTACAGGCCAATAGCGTTGCGCAAACCAACACCAGCACTGCTGACGCGGTGAGCCAAACACACCGTCTTGCTGCAAATTCCGTTAATTCGGTAGCTACGACGACTGCCGAGCCAATTAGCCAAATACATGCGTTACTGGGTAGCTCGGTTGCGCAGCCTAACACCACACAAACCGGTGCAATCACCCAAGTCCACGCGCTTAATGCCAATAGCGTTACCCAGATAAATGCCAGCACCGCTTTGCCGGTGACGCAAATCGCAAATCTCACCGCCAATTCGGTAAGTCAGATTAATCAGTCGTCTGAGGCTGCAATTGAGCAAACGCATACACTTTTTGGCGCCTCGGTAGCGTCAAATGCCACCTGCACCCAAGGCGCAATTAACCAGGCGCACCTTTTAGCCGGTAATGCGGTCGCTCAGGCAAATACCACCCAATCGGGTGCTATCTCTCAGGCCCACACACTTTTTGCCAGCGCCGTTACACAAGACAACGCCACCACAAGCGAAGCGGTTAACCAGACCCATAAGCTTTCTGGCGCCTCGGTAGCGCAAAGTAATACCAGCACCGCAAGTAGTGTTAGTCAAACCCACGAGCTTTCGGGTCTTAGTGCCCGACAAAATAACTACACCACTATTGGCTCGATCGGCCAGGCCGGAGATTTGTTAGCGATTAATGTCGCTCAAACGAATACCTCTAGCGTTGGTGCCATTAGCCAGACGCATCTGCTTTTAGGAGCCAGCGTTGCGACACACCCGCTAAGCACTGCAGGGGCTGTCTATTCTGGGGCACTTGCCGGTCAGAGTGTTGCGCAAATCAATACCGTCACGAGCGCAGCCATTACCCAGACGCACCGCTTAGCGGCAGCCGCAAGCGCTGTCTTGCCGGTCTGTACGGCAGATGCTATTAGCCAAACGCATCGGCTAGTGGGTGCGTCTGTAAAAAACACCCAGCACTCAATAACCGGTGCCCTTACCCAAACACACAGGCTTAGCGCCAATGCGGTTACCCAGAGAAATACTGCCACCTCGGGCAGCGTCATCGCAGTAAAAACGCTTTCCGCTAATAGCGTTGCGCAACACAACACCGCAACAAGCAGTGCCGTCACGGTTCAAGTCACGCTTTTTGGCCAAGCACTTGCCCAGGAAAACCTAAGCTCGGCAGACGCAATCAGTCAGGTCCATCAGCTCTTGGGCCTAAATCTCTCTCAGCAGGCCGCCTCAAGCGCTGGGTTTGTGGTGATGGAAGGCAACCTCTTGGGCGCTTCTTGCCTGTCTGAAGGCCGCTCAACTTCTGGCGCTATCGAAGTCTTTGAAGTTGTGAGCGCCCCGGTTGGCTTTGGGTACTTGCGACAAATGGCCAATACCCGACGGCCTTTACAGAGTAATACCAGGCGGCCCGCACGGTTGCTGTCGAGCTAAACCCTTACCCGATTAGTGCCACACCGCAGGCAAAAAAGGATCGCAATGAACCCACAACGTTTTGTCCCGCCGGCTATCGAGCCTCTCACTGTCTCTGAGGTCAAAGCCCATCTGCGTATCGATCGCAGCGATGAGGACAGCTACCTCAGCTCATTAATCACGGTGGCCCGACAGGCGGCCGAAACCCGCATGGAGCGCACGCTTATCCAAAGCACCTGGAAGCTCACCTTAGATCGGTTTCCGGATGCGATTTTGCTTTCCATGCCGCCGATTGTCTCGGTCCAGTCAGTGAGCTACACCAATTCGGCTGGGGTATCGGTTGTGCTTAGCGCCTCGGACTATGTGGTGGATGCCATTAGCGAGCCCGGCTGGGTCGTACCAGCGCAAGGCAAGTCCTTTCCGCAAGCCCTAGGAATCAACGCAGTGACTGTGACTTATGTCGCAGGCTACGGAAGCCTGGCATCAGATGTACCGGCCCCGATTCGGCATTGGCTGCTTTTGGCAATTGGCGAGATGTATGACGGCAATCGCTCGGTGAGCGCCGAGCGGCCCCGCGTCCCGCAGGATTTCGCTGACGGGCTTCTTGATCCCTATCGCTTTTTTGGTGTGTAAATGCTGCGCTCAGAAAAACTCGACCGACAAATTGAGATTCGGTCCAAGGTGGCAACGCAAAACGGCTATGGCGAAGTCATTTACTCCGACACCCTGGTTGCAACCGTCTCTGCCCAAATCACCCCGATTGGGGGCCGTGAAACTTATCAAATCGTTCAAATCATGCCCGAGGCTGACTACCGAATCGTTATTCGGTGGCGGTCCGATGTAACCCTGACCCAAAAGGTGGTCTTTGGTGGTGTCACCTATGACATTGGACACATCGCTGAACTCGGCAGGCGCCAGGGGCTAGAACTTTTGGTGAAACTGCCATGAGCGTATCGATCACCGTAAAGGTTTCTGGTTTGGCCGAGCTGCAAAAGGCGCTTTTAAACCTTCCGCTTGAGCTGCGCGGCAAGCCTTTAAATAGCGCCGTGCTGGCGGGGGCCAAGGTCATTCAATCCAAAGCCAAAGAGAATGCGGCCGCAATTCGACGCACAGGAACGCTTCAGAAAAACATCATCGTGGCCCGCTCACGTAAGGGCACAACGCTTGGGCGGGCGGAATACGCCGTTTTAGTAAAGCGCACAGAAAACCGGTACGCCGACACTCGGCGCAACCGCAGGCGGTCCCGGGTGGGGCGGACCTATTACACCTATGGCGAGGCCTACTACTGGCGATTTATTGAATTTGGTACTCAAAAAATGCGGCCTCGGCCGCTTTTGCGGGCGGCATTTGAAGCTGGCAAAACTCGCGCAGTCGAGGTCATCAGGTCTCGTCTGGCGCAAGCAATTGAGCGGGCCGCTAAAAAACTAAGGGCAGGCAAATGATCGAGTCCTCCGTGTATCAAGCGTTACAAAGTTTAGTCGGCGGACGCTGCTACCCATTACAAATGCCGCAAAACCCCCAATACCCAACGCTTGTTTATTCCCGAATTGCCTCGGAGCCAAAAAACCGCCTCCAAGGCGGTGCAAGCCTGGATCAAGTTCGCATTCAAGTGGACTGCTACGCCCAGACCTATGACAGCGCTAAGACCCTATCTGCTTCGGTGCGCCAGGCCATGGAGGCAGCTGCCTTTAAAGCAACGCTTCAGTCCGATATGGACATTTTTGAAGGCGACTTGAACAACATCTATCGCGTGATGATGGACTTTTATGTCTGGCAACAAAACGGCTAATTAGCCGCATTCGCTAACTCCTAACTCTTAACCCAAAGCCGGCCTTTCCGAGTTTTTCGGATCGGCCGGTTTTTTTTCGTCCCCCAACAACCGGCCATTCGGGCTTTCCGATCGGCCGGTTTTTTTTCGTCCGAAAGGAGCAGTTCAAATGTCCTCCCAAGCATTAGAAGCACAAGGCACCGTATTAAAAATTGGTGACGGCGCGAGCCCCGAGGTGTTTTCCACCATCTCGGAAATCAAAACCTTTACCGGCCCTGGCGGTTCAGCGGCGGTCATTGATGTCACTGACTTATCCAGTGCCGCTAAAGAAAAGCGCATGGGCTTAGCCGATGAGGGGCAACTAAGTTTCACCATTCATTACATCCCAAGCGACACTCAGCACGCTTTGCTGCGTACCCAACGGGCGACGCGAGTCGAAACCAATTTCCAACTCGTATTTACCGATGCTTCGCCTTCCACCACCTGGAGCTTTTCGGGTTTTGTCACGAACTTTGCAGTCTCGGGTGCCGTAGACGGTGTGATTGAGGCCAACGTCACCATTGAGATCACTGGCGCGATTTCGGAGGCGTAAGTAATGGGCCTATTAACCCGTGAGCAAATCCTGGCCCGCGATGACCTTAAAAAAGAGGTCGTTGCGGTGCCGGAGTGGGGCGGAGACGTGGTGATCTCCGCTATGACCGGCACGATGCGTGACGATTGGGAGCAATCCTTAATTGCCAGCAAATCGAGCCTCGAAAATGTCCGCGCAAGGCTTTTGGTCGCCACTGCAATTGATGAAAAAGGTGAGCCGCTTTTTACCAAAGACGATGTACTGGCCTTAGGCAAAAAGTCTTCTGCTGCCCTGGATCGGTGCGTCAAGGTGGCGCAGCGGCTTAACCGACTGACCCAGACCGAGCTTGATGATTTAGCAAAAAACTAAAAGCCCGACCGGAGCGGAGATTTTATTTCTCCCTAGCGCTAAAGCTCGGCATGCCGGTCGGGGAGATGCTTTCGCGAATAAGCAGCGCCGAGCTGACCGAGTGGATGGCGTATTTCAAGCTTGAAAACCAGCCGGAGCAACCCCGACTGAAAGCTTCGGATGCCTTACGGGCAATGTTCGCGCACCGAATCAAGAAAAAGGACTCATCAGCATGAGCGCTTTAGGAAATCTTGTCGTTTCATTGACCGCCGAAACCGCGCAGTTTCGCTCGTCGATGGAAAAGGCTGCCTATCAGGCGCAAAAAAACTTTAACTCTATTCAGCGCAATGCCCAGACCTTAGCGGGGGCTTTAGGAGTTTATTTTTCAGCCGATATGTTCACAAGCTGGGTTAAAGGGGCTATTGATGCAGCCGATGCACTCTTTGATCTATCCGAGCGCACTGGAATCGCTACCGATTCGCTCTCCAAGCTTCAGTACGCCGCTAAACTCAGTGACGTTAGCGCCGAAGAGTTTGGCACCAACTTAATTAAGTTAAATCGCTCCATTGCCGAGGCCGCCCGGGGCACTGGCGAGGCTGAAAAGGCCTTTCAGGCAATGGGCATTGCCGTAAAAGATGCCTCTGGCAACATCCGAAGCACTGAACAAATCTTAGGTGAGATTGCCGATAAGTTTGCGCAATACGCAGACGGAGCCAATAAGACCGCTTTAGCCACAGCGCTTTTCGGGCGCTCGGGCGCGGCAATGATCACGTTTTTAAATAACGGCCGAGAGGGCTTAGCGGCCATGGGCCGGGAGCTTGAGCGCTTAGGCGGTGTCGTCATGCCGGATGCGGCAAGGCGTGCCAACGAGTTTAACGACAACTTAGAGCGCATTCGGGCATCGACATCAGCCGTGGGGCTAGAAATTGGCAATGCTTTATTGCCCTACCTCAATGAGCTGGCCAATCAGTTTTTACTTGCCCGAAAACAGGGTTTAAGTTTCTTGGACATGCTTAGCCTTGGGTTAACGGAGCCCTTTGGCAACATTCAAGAGACCATCGCCTCAATCGATCGGGAGTACAAAAAGCTCCTCGCCACGGGCGAGCAAGATACGCTTTTTGCAAAATCGCTTGCCCGACAGGGGGCCTACTTAAAAGAGCTTGCCCAAATCCAGGCGCTTGCCCGTGCCAACGGCGATATGAGCGATCAGATCTCCCGGCGCCTAGAGTCCGAAGCCCGCGCAGCAAAGCGCACGGGTAAGACTGATGCGCCTGCGCTCATCGAAGACAAAAAAGAAAAACCAGCCGTAAACGAGGAGGTCATCCGACTTTTAGAGCGTCAGGCCCTGGCGGCGCAAAAACTGGCGATGTCCGATGAAGAGTTAGCGGTAGCGGAGATCTTTTTGGCTGGCGCAAGCGTGCAGCAACTTGAGGCTTCGCAACGACTTGCAGATGCCCTAACGAAGCAGCGTATTGAGCAGGAAGATTTAAAAACGCAAACCGAAGCGGCGCTTGATCTTTATCGCGAGTACAAAACGCTTTACGAAGAGACGGCGAGCCCAGTGCAAAAACTGGCCGATGAGGAGGCACGACTTTTAAACCTAAGAGAGCGCTTAATTGCTGCCGGCTACGAGGTCAAAGCAGTCGAAGAAATGATTGCCGAGGCCCGCATGAACGCCTACGACAGACTCTTTCCTTCCGAGACAGCTGATCAGTTAGCGCAACTGCGCGACATCGCACAACAGTTTAGCGCGGCTATTGGAACTGCATTTGAAGATGCCATCATCAGCGGAAATAACTTACGCGATGTGTTGAAGTCTTTAGAGCAGGACATTATTCGCATCGTCACTCGTCAGCTTGTTACAAAGCCTTTAGAAAAATCCATCACCGGCATTATTGATTCAGTTCTAAGTTCCTCCGGCGGTGCCCCCGCAAGCATTGGGAACATTTTTTCCTCAATCTTTGGAGCGCGAGCCGAGGGCGGGCCCGTGATGGGTGGGAAAACTTATTTAGTAGGTGAGCAGGGACCGGAGCTTTTTGTGCCCAAGTCTGCCGGAACCATTATTCCCAATGACACGGCCGTCAGGCCGATGAGCTCCTCGGTGACCAATATCAACATCAAGGTCAACGGCGTTTCGGGCGCTGATGATTTGCGTCGTAGCGCCGCTCAGATCGCCAGCGCAGCAGCCTTAGCCGTTGAGAGAGGAAGGCGCAACTTATGAGTTTTATTGAAACCCCCCGATTTCCGGACAACATTGGTTTTAGCGCCATAGGCGGCCCCGGCTTTAGCACCAACGTGGTGACCTTAATTTCGGGCTACGAGTCCCGAAACGTCAATTGGGCCAGCACCCGGTATTCCTACGATTTAGCCATTCCGCCGCGCACACAGGCCGAGGTGGATGTCATTAATGCTTTTTTCAGAAACGCTCAGGGTCGCGCCAACGGCTTTCGGTTTAAAGACTGGTCCGATTACTCAGCGCAGGCGGCCTCGACTGTCTCACTGGGTTTAAGTCCCAATACCCAGTTTCAGCTGCAAAAAGCCTATGTCAGCGGCTCCAGCACCAGCCTGCGCAAAATCACCAAGCCGGTAAGCGGCACGGTGCAGGTGTATGTCAATGGCGTGCTGCAAACCACTGGATATACGGTTAATCACGCCACCGGTGTCATTACCTTTACTGCAGCACCGGCCGACGTTGTCACCTGGACGGGGCAATTTGATGTGCCGGTCCGTTTTGACGTGGATACCCTGCGCTGGCGGGTCTTAGACCGTGACGCCAATGGGCTTTTGTACCAAATCGATTCCCTTACGTTAATAGAGGTGCGCGTATGAAGGCCTCAGTTAGCCTGGGGATGGCTGCGCACTTAGCGCAAGACGTCACCACGCTTGCTCACCTGTGGAAAGTCATACGCCAAGACGGTGTTGTTTACGGATTTACCGATCACGACGAGCCAATCAGTTACGCAGGCCTTACTTATCAACCGTCTACCGGATTTATCCCGAGTGCAGTCGCCACGGCCAACGGGCTTGCTGTGGGTGATTTGTCCCTAGAAGGTGTGTTGTCTTCGTCTGCAATTACGGCTGAGGATTTGTTGGCCGGATTGTGGGACGGCGCCCAAGTCTGGCTGTATCGGGTTAACTACGAAAATCTAGGGCAAGGCGCCATCATTTTGCGCCGAGGCTGGACCGGGGAGGTAAAGGGCGGACAGGTGGGCTTTGTGGCGGAGCTGCGAGGTATGCCACAGCGACTTGCCCAGCAAATCGGGCAAAACTACTCACCGTCGTGCCGGGCGAGTTTTTGCGATGCCCGCTGTACGCTGACTTTAAATGATTACAAAGTAAGCGGGACGATCACCGGTGTTACCGACCGTCGCGTTTTTACAGATAGTTCACGCTTAGAGGCGGCTGGTACGTTTAATTTTGGGCTTATTGCGTTTACCAGCGGCGACAATGTAGGGCTTTCCGTAGAGGTAAAAAGCTTTCAAAGCGCCACCATTGAGTGCGAGCTTGCGTTGCCCTTTGATGTCGCAATCGGTGATACCTACGATTTGTGGAAAGGCTGTGATAAGCGCTTTTCCACCTGCCGGGACACGTATAACAACGTCGCTAATTTTCGGGGTGAACCATACATCCCAATTAGCGACGCTTTGGTAAGCGGGCCCAAGTGATGACGCGTGAACAAATTCTCACCGAGGCCCGCTCCTGGGTGGGCACCCCTTGGCATCACCAAGGCAGGCTTAAGCACGTTGGTGTGGATTGTGTGGGGCTCATCGTGGGCGTAGCAAGCGCCTTGGGGCTTAGGTTTGAAGACGCCACCGACTATCAACGCTTTCCCGATGGGGTGACGCTTGCAAAAGAGCTTGCCCGTCAGCTGATTTCGGTCACCGAGCCGTTGCCGGGAGATGTGATGCTCTTTCGCGTAAGTAGGCTTCCCCAGCACGTTGCGTTTTGCTCGCCCCTCGGGGTAATTCACGCGCACCAGGGAGCAAAAACAGTGGTGGAGACTGCGCTTTCACAAGCCTGGCGGTCTCGATTAATTGGCGTTTATTCATTTCCGGGGACTGTGTAATGGCAACTCTTGCGCTTGCAGCGGCTGGTGCCGCAATCGGCAATGCTGCCATCACCGGCACCGTGCTGGGTTTGTCGGGGGCGGCCTGGGGATGGATGATCGGTTCGACTTTAGGCTCTTACCTGTTTGCGCCCACCTACCGTAGCGAGGGGCCGCGTTTATCGGATATGCGAGTGTCTGGGGGCGGCTATGGGGTCGGGATTCCCCACGTCTACGGTGCAGCACGGGTAAATGGCAATGTCATTTGGTCAAGTGACTTAATTGAAACCACCACCACCGAAGAGGTGGGCGGCAAAGGCGGCGGCGGTACCGAGGTCACGACTTACTCTTACAGCGTCAATATCGCTGTCGGGGTCTGCGAAGGGCCGGTGGATTGTATTCGTCGGATTTGGGCCAATGGAAAGCTCATCTATGACTTGGGCCAAGTCGATGATCAGGTAATTTCACTCTCAAACATTTCCGTTTATCTGGGCAGCGAAACCCAAACGGCAGACCCGGTCATGCAGGCCGCACTTGGCGCCGCCAACGTGCCGGCATATCGCGGATTAGCCTACGTTGTCTTTGAAGGGCTGCAGTTAGAAAAGTTCGGCAACCGTGCTCCCAAATTTGACTTTGAGATTGGAAGCGGCGGGGTGATCAATGCAGCCTGGGATTACCTCTCAGAAAGCTTAGTCACGAGCCCCGATCTTGTGAACTGGAGCCCCTCGTTTCCCGCCACTGCCACTGAGACGGTGATGGGCGTGCTAAGTAACGGCACTGATACCTTTTCCGCTTGGATTGAGTATTTTCAGGCAAGCCCCTATGAGTCTGGCGTGCGGTTTTATCGGTCAACCGATGGCGGTCAGACCTGGGTTGAAGGCGAAACCGAGGCCAGCTGGAGCACCAATGACACCAAATACTTTAGTTACGAATGCCGTAACTGGATTTATCACGACTCAAAATATATTCTCGTAACGCGTGCCGATGACCCGATTGGCACCGACGGGCTGTATATGAATGTGCTCACCAGCACCGATGGACTTAATTACTCGCGCGTGGGTAATGTCATGCGGGCGGGATCGGTGAACGCCAACGATAAAACGCTGGATTTTTTCTATAGCCCGCTTTTGGGTAAGTACGTAGGCCTTGCCACCGACGGCTCGAGTAACTGGTTTTATTCGGGCACCACGCTTACTAACCTCACAGAGGTCTACGACGCCACCTGGAGCTTGGCCACGGTGGCAAGCTTAGTGGAGTTTAAAAATAAGTTTTATTTTGCAACGGTCAATAACTCCGGCGTTGTCAAAGTCTACGAATCGGTAGACCTTATCAACTGGACAGAGGTTTACAGTGTCCCGGAGACAGCCAATAGCCTTTACTACGTTTACCTCGTCGCCAATAGTCAAAAATTAATTATCAATTACTGCGGCTACGATGACGGCGAGGCGTCATTTTATTGCGGCGTGCGATCCTCTACTGACGGGCAAAACTGGTCAGACCGCGTCACCTTAGAGTTTTACACACCCGCTACGATTGTGGCTCCCCGCTGGAATGGGCAGTACTTTATTTGCGCGGATATTTACAACGCTCCTGGTCAAAACCGTGTCTGGTTTTCGACCAACGGTACAAACTGGACGACTTACGACCCTGACCCAGAGTTTGGGCAAGGCTTAGATCGTTTTGCCTTTATTGGGTCGGCCTGCGGTACCCAGGCGCTTCCGCTTTCCACGGCCGTAGGATCAATCTGCGCGCATGTGGGGCTTGGGGCAAACGATATTGATACCAGCGCCATCGAGGCAATTGAAGTGGCGGGCTACGTGATAGCAAATCAGATGACTGCCCGTGCGGCAATCGAGCCCCTGCTTGCGGCTTACAGCGTCGATGCTTACGAGTCAGACGGCAAAATCGTTTTCGTTCCTAAAGCAAGCGCGAATGTGGGCGAGGTGATTGGCACCGATGCTTTGGGCGCCTCGGCAGGCGATAGGCCTGCAGAAAATTACGTTGAAGTAACCCGTACGCAGCAGCTAGAGCTGCCCAATGAGGTTGTCGTGCGCTATGTCGACCGAACCCTCGACTACGACACCAATCAGCAATACGCCCGGCGAACTGCTGGTTCAAGCGAAGGGGTGCTCACTCTTGAGATGCCCCTCGTGATGACAGCTGCCGAGGCGGCACAACTTGCCAATAATGTGCTTTACCGCGCCTGGTTGCAGCGCGATCAGTTTGCGTTTTCCACCACGCACCGTTATTCGGCGTATGAGCCCAGTGACATTGTGTTTGTGCCCTACGGTGGCGAAAACCGTCGGGTGCGCATTCTTAAAAAAGAAGAAACCGGTTCTTTTATTAACTGGTCTGGGGTAAGCGAGGATTTATCCGTCTACCAGCAGATCGCCACCGGCGCCACAGGCGGGGGCAGCACGCCGGCGCTTGGCGCACGGGCTGAGACCGACCTGATGGTTTTTGAGACCCCGGTGCTGCGCGATCAAGACGATTATTTGCAATTCACCGTGCTGGCCGGTGGCAATAGCGCCGATACCTGGCCGGGCGGTGCGCTTTATATCGTGAGCAAAGACGCTCAGCCGCTGCAGTTGTCCTTGGGGCCGCTGCCCAGCCGGGCAATTACAGGCCGGCTGTTGTCGGCACTTCCTGCGGTGACCGATCCGATTACTTCGGCTTTTGACCTTGTTTCCACGTTTGATGTGGAGATTTTTTGGGGCGCTCTCGAAAGTCGCACATCCGACGAGGTGCTGGCCGGCTTTAACACCTGCGTGATCCAGCGCGCTGACGGCAGCGTGGAGGTTTTGGGCTTTCAAACGGCCACACTGACTGCGCCACGCACGTACACGATTTCTAACCTTTTGCGCCGCATCCGCCAAAACTCAAGCTTCAGCGGGGCAAGCACGGGCGATAAATTCGCGCTGTTAAAGCCGGGTGCGGCAAAACTTATTGGCATGCAGCTGCAAGATGTGGGCGCTGAGTTTGAGTTTGCTGGGCCACGCTATGGTGTGGCGCTATCAGAGGCGCCAACACAACTGATCACCCTGACCGGGATGAGTAAAAAGCCCTTATCTCCAATTCAGGTTATTTCTTCGCGGGGTAGTCCCTCGGGAGACATCACAATTAGCTGGACGCGCAGGACCCGAATCGGGGGCACCTGGCCTACTGGTGAAAACGGCCCCTTAGGCGAAGCAAGCGAAGCCTACGAAGTCGACATTCTCTCGGCAGCCTCCCCGCCAGTGGTTTTGCGTACGTTGATATCGAACACTCCATCGGTGGTGTATTTGGAAGCCGATCAGATCGCTGACTTTGGCTCACCAGTACCAGCGTCAATCGAAATCAACGTTTATCAGATGTCGGGCTTTATCGGCCGGGGCTACCCGGCCAATGCGACGGTTTAAACCTACCCCCTTTTTTTCAGAAAGCCCCCTATGCACTTAGATGAATCGGTATCCCAGCCGGGATTTGCCGCGCAGCTCTCTGCGCTTCAAGAGAACGTCACGGAAATCAAAACCGCGCTACTACGCCTAAGCGATGCAGTCACTAAGCTTGCTTTGGTCGAGGAGCGCCAAACGCAGGCCTCACTTGCCATTGACCGGGCTTTTTCGGCAATTGAGCGTATCGAGCAGCGACTCTCAACGGTGGAGCGGGATATGAGCCTGGGTAAAAACCAACAGGCCGCCGCATCGCTATGGATCGATCGGGCCGTCGTATTTTTGGTGACTGCCGCTTTAATGTTTATCGCCCGTAACACGGGTCTGATGTAGGCAAAAGGAGTTGATGATGAATCCTTTAGCAATTGTCGAAATCGGTGCAAGACTTTTAGACAAAATCATTCCCGATAAAGACGCTCGGGATAAAGCCCAGGCCGAGCTCTTGCGGGCCGCGCAGGATCAAGAGTTTCAGCTCGCTTTTGCGCAAATCAAAGTCAACGAGGCCGAGGCGCAAAACGGCAACCTGTTCGTTTCTGGCTGGCGGCCGGCCGTGGGCTGGGTCTGCGTGGTGGGGCTGTCGTATAACTTTGTGATCTACCCGCTGCTTTTGTGGGTGGTGGCCTCCACGGGCGCGGAGTTTAAACCGCCCTCACTCTTATCCGACACGCTGATGGAACTTGTGCTCGGCATGCTGGGCTTGGGGGCCCTACGAACGGTAGAAAAATGGAAAGGCGTGGCGCGCTAATGGACTGGGGCCGCTATCCGAACTTCTCTGAGTCCGAGTTTCGATGCTCGCACTGTGGTGCGGTTGATATGAAGCCGGAATTTTTAGAGCGGCTACAGCACCTGCGCTCGGTGTTTAACAAATCCATGCCGATTAGCTCAGGCTACCGCTGCCCGCAGCACCCCATTGAAGCAAAAAAGACTGAGCTGGGCCCACACACCACGGGGCTGGCTTGCGATGTGGCCGTGGAAGGAGCAGATGCGTACCGCCTTTTGGGCCTTGCCATTCAGTTAGGGTTTAAAGGCGTTGGCGTACAACAAAAGGGGCGAGGACGGTTTTTGCATTTGGATTTGGTGAGCGAGTACGGGCGGCTGTGGTCATACTGACTTAACCGCAGCTTTTTAGGAGAAATATCGCAACGAGGAACGCCAGCCCATATCCAATAGCTTTTAAGCTGCCCTCTGCCTTGTTAACCCTTTCCACGATAAAGTTTGTTTGTCTCGCTAAAAAACTGATCGTCTCTGATAACTGTGTAAATTCTTCGGACTGTGTGTCGTTAACTGAAGATGTTTCACCAAGAAAGCTATCTGGATAAATTTGTTTTTGATAGTCCACTCGTTTTTTCAGGAGCCAACCTCTAGCTCCGTCACCGACATACTCTTTGATAATTTGGCGGCTTTCACTATTTCGCAAGACAGTATCGTTATGCAGCAACCAGAAAACGATATTTGGATCAGCTCCATTTAGAGATTCTTCTACTTCTTTTTTTGAAAGATACTTATTTCCAAAATAAGCTGATTTCTCTATGAGACTTTCAAGTTTTAGTGCCTCTGAAACTTTGAGGTTTTTATCTTTAACTAGCCAACTGCCAAACTTTGCACAAAATAGAGACACAAACTCCTCTGTCTCGGTAAGCGAGGTGTAATAACCAGCGGGTTCTTCATTGTCATCGTCGTCCGAACTCGAAAACCTCCTTTTTGACTTAAATTTCAGCCAATTCGCAGCAAACTCTTCTATTGGAAAGTCATAAAACGGAAAGGCTTTCTGTTCAAGAGCATCAACTAACGCTGATATGCCGTAAAACCATTCGGGTGTTGTCGGAGCGACTTTCAGTGTCTCCTCAACTGCCTTTCGTAAGTCCCAGTGTGCCAAATCTGGACCGTCACTATTAGAGCTGTCTAAGTTGAGTGCTTTATTTAATGCAATGTAGTGTAAAAAAATTGGAAGATTTTTTTCGGGAATTATTGCGAAGGTGCCTTGACGTAACAGTATTTTTTTTAACAAACCTTTTGAGTATGGATTTGAAAGTACTAGCCTGGCATAGTCTGAATTAAAGTCATCATGAGACAAAAGTTCTGTTAGCGAGATTTTTCCATCTGTGGGGGTATCACCCCATCTTCCTTCCTTAATTAGGGCGGTGAGTGCGTGGCCTTGTAATAACAAATGCTTTACGGAGTTGCGCCATTCATCGGTTGATCCTTGAGTGGCTTCGGAGAGGTCCCAGAGTGCTTTTGCCAATTCTGAATCAGTAACTGTTCCGGCAAGTAGCAGATTCAGATAAGGGTCATTCCTTGCAAAAATGCTCTTTTCGAGATCATCGGAAGCATTAAAAGGCGCAAAAACATAGCGAGAGTCCTCGTCGGTTAAGCTTCGTCTGTACCGCTCAATAATCTCTCCCACTGCAGTTGCCGGAGCGACTTGGACCTGAGCAATCATCGCCTCCTCAGTGTAGCCGTTTTTCCAATCCATCCTGCCGCCCCTGTTTATGTGTTTACAAAGTGTTGGTATTTTAAGGCTGATCAGAATCACTAAAAAGGGGAAAACTTGATCGTCTCGCAGTCGATATTGATATCATTTGACCGCCACGAATAAAGATAAGTGCCTTCATCTAAGTCGCTGCACTTCATTCCCAAAAGGCCTGCTCCCGCAGGATTCGTTATGACCTTCCTGGCCACGTAATTCCAAAACTTGTATTTCTTTGTGTCTTCGGATTTATCAAGCTCCCAGCGGTTTACTAAAACTACACCACAAGCACCGGACGGCTGGTCTTTCGTAACCCAAGAATCGCTGCCGCCGAAATTTCCTGCCTCAATCCCTTTGGCTCGAACAAAGACTTCCTTCCACATGTTGCCGCCTACCCGGCACGTTTTACTCTCTCTCAGAGTCAAATGATTTGCGAGCGCTTCTCGTGTTTTTTGCGACGGGTTTTTGCAGTGAGCTGAAGTAAGCCTTGCAAACTCCCTTGTTTTCTCCAGAGCTGCGGGAGTCATACGCAGCATCCCTCTACGCTCAAGATCTGTGAGTTGACTCTGGGGCTTTTTGATCACAGCTTCAATTTGGGACACAAGCAAGATCATCTCGTCGCAACTTTTTTTAAATTGGTTTGAGTTCCGCTCCTCGGAAAGCAGTTGAGCGATGGCTTCAGCTCTTTTTTTTGGAATTTCGCTTTCTTTCAGCTGTTGCCTAACAAAAACCTGATTCATATCGCAGTGGAGCTCTTGCCCCCTTAGCTTGCAATCGTATTGAATCGAATTGGATTCCGTCTCGCCGTACACGAGCCCCGTCGTGGGGTAATCCTGCGCTCCCGCCTGGAAGTGCAAACTGAGAAATAGCGCAGTTAATCCCAACTGCATCTGTTTTAGGCTCAACGGCGACTGTGGACGATTGGGCATTTCCAACTCCTTGAAGAGCGTTTAGAAAATGAAGCCAAACATTATAAGTGTCTTGAAATCAGGCGGCGAGTACGAGCCCGCCCACGTCAAGGCCTTGCAATCCATGTGCCAAAAATCTTTGCCAGTGCACAATTTTTTCTGCCTCAGCGATGTCGAGATTCCCGGTACCGAGACCTTGCCCCTGAAGTACGGCTGGCCCGGGTGGTGGTCAAAGATGGAACTTTTTCGGCTGGCGCCCCCAAATCTTTATCTCGATTTGGATACGGTGCTTTTAGGCGATTGCCGACCGATTCTCGCTGCGGTTAGCGGCCAGCCATTTGTCATTTTGCGCGATGTCTATCGTGGCCGCACTGACCCAGGAGCAATGCAAAGCTCCCTGATGTACTGGGAGCAGCCAATGGATTTTTTGTACGAACAATTCTCCCAGTCCCAAGCGTTTTTGCCGGGTGGAGATCAGATCTTTTTAGAACGTGTCTTACGTGAAAGACGCACCCCAGTGGCCTATTGGCAAGACTTGACTGGCGGAATTGTGTCTTACAAGGCCGACCGTCGCCAAAGCGGGACCAAGCCAGAGGATCGGATTGTAATTTTTCACGGCAGACCCCGACCTTGGGAGCAAAGTGCAATTGACTATCCAATTAGAAAACCGCCGGGGCTGGATGACGCCCGTTGAGGATCAAGTCGCGCTCGACATTATTTTGCGAGAGTCTGACGACATTGCGACGCTAATAACCCACTGCAACGACTTACGCTGCGCCATACAGGCTGGCGGCAACATCGGTATATGGCCGGTTAAATTGACCCAGCACTTTCAAAGGGTGGTTACCGCCGAGCCGGGGGAAGCGAACTTTTCGGCGCTAAAACGCAACACCAAGGCCTATCCAACCGTTTTCGCAATTAACGCCGCGTTTGGCCAAAGCGCCTGCCGGGCGGCGTTGGAGGTGGTTCAAGCCGGCAATATCGGGGCGCATCGGATCACGGAGGGCGATGCGTTTGAAGTCATCACAATCGACAGTCTGGGTATCACCGACTGCGATTTGCTGCAGTTAGACGTCGAGGGCTATGAGCTTTTTGCGATCCAAGGGGCGTTGCGCACCATCGAGGCCTCATCACCGCTAATTTGCGTGGAACTTAAAGGCCTGGGCAAGCGCTACGGCGCCTCCGATCAGCAGCTTCGCAGCTATTTAGAGTGCAAAGGCTACAAAGAAATCCTGCGACTACACCGAGACGTGGTTTTCGCTCGCCGGTAATTACAAAGCCGTCTTGTCGCGATTGGCGCTAAGGCTAAAGGGGTTTTAGCCCAGCAATTTAGCCCAATCCTGAACTTCTTGATCAAGCCTTTTGAGTTCCCGAATCGCCCGCCGGGTGGGGGTGATGATTCGCCGCCGGGTATCTGCGGGGTCGTACTCGGAATCAATAAATCCTTTATCGACAAGCGTTGCGGCGCTTTTATGAATAGCGGCAGGCGAAGCCACCCCAGACTTTAAAACCAAATCCATAGCAAAGAGGGGATGGTCTTTTTCCGGTCTTGACAGAATCCACTCCAATAACCGGAGGCTTAGGTCGTCGAGTTCACCGAAGGCCGACTGCGCTTGCGCTTTGCGTAAAAACCCTCTTGCCTCAATCCAACCGTAGGTGCTGGGTTTGGCCATTTTTTAACATTATTTTTCAGATAAAGATTAATGTTAATGTTTTTCGGCCTAAAGCCTCAACTAAATCAGATCGAAGCGGGGCTCAACCGGCCTGCGCTTGGGGGGGGGTTCCTCCGCTTTCTCGGGGGTAAGGTCAGAGTGCAGCACTGCTGGGGTTCCGTCGGGGCGAACCCTAAATTTCACGCCCATAAAGATAAGGGCCTCGATTTGCTTGCGGGGGTATTTAAAGCCGGTGAGCTCCTGGAGCTCTTCTTTGGTCAGACAAAAAGATTGGTTCATTTTGCTAATTTATCAAAAACCAGTTCAAACAACCTTTTTTGCGTGTTCATTTTTCAACGGGCTCGCGTGACGTGGTCGCCGCGTCATTGAGTTTTTAGGTAACTCCATTTTCGTAAAATTTTTGTCTTCAAACGACTCTGATTTGGTTGGGTAAAAATTTAAAAAATTAAATTTTTTAGCCCTAAAAAATTTGTTTTGTAGAGTTGCAAGCAACGCTTACAATTGCTCTCGGCTCATCCATTTTAGGAGTCGAAAAAGCGATTTTTGAGGGGTTTTTAGGGGATTTTTAGGGGGTTCGACTTTAGTCATTACGACAAAAACCCCGCAAACGGCAGCTGCAAGCCGTTTCGGAATCCTCTCATCGGCACCATCTCGTCCCTCAATTTCCCACGCTATGAAGGAAAACGAGGGAAATCAACAAGTTAGCTTTTTCGTTCTCTCCCCAAGTGGCACAGTCAAAGCCTGTTTTTACGACAAAAACGGTGCGGATTACGACAAAATTACGACAAACGGGGACATCCAACTACGACACGAGATTAGCCCTGTTTTTAAGGGGTTTTGTCGTGACTGCGCCACTTTATGAGGAGCAGTTTCGATGGCAACTTACAAGCAGCGGGGCGAGCGGCACCAGTTTCAGATTTACGTCAACGGGGTGCGCGAGTCCCGCACCTTTGCCAACAAAAAAGAAGGCCAGGCCTGGGCCGCAAGGCGAGAGGCGGAGTTATTTGCAACCGGCTTAAGCGGCCTGAGCTGCCGCTACTCGGTGGCGCAGATGTTTGATAAATACATTGAAGAGGTGGCCCCAAAACACGGCGGGGCCCGCAACGAGATCATCCGGCTTCGGGCCTTTAAAAAGAACCGCGAGCTGCCCATGGACGTTCCGGTGTCGCAAATATTACGACAGGACATCAAGCAGTGGCGGGCTGTTCGACTCCGCCAGATCTCGGAGGCCTCCGTTCAGCGGGAAATGAACCTGCTCACCTCGGTCTTTGAAGCCGCCCGCTCGGAGTGGGGCTGGATTGAAACCAATCCCACCCGAGGCATTAAAAAACTGCCCACGCCAGAGCATCGCACCTCGGTGTGGAAATACTCGGAAATGAAAGCCGTGCTCAGAGCGTTGCGCTATTCGCCGCTATCTAGCCAGGTGGAATCGACAACGCAGTCCGTAGCGCTGGCGTTTTTATTGGCCCTGCGCACCGGCATGCGGGCGGGCGAACTCTGCTCGATGACTTGGGAGAACACCCAGGCCTACTCGGTGACGCTGCCCACTACCAAAAACGGATCGGTGCGCCATGTGCCACTGGATTATCGGGCACGACGAATTATCGAGCGGGCCCGTGGCTGGGATGCGGTGTCGGTTTTTAATCTGAAGACGCGCACCCTTGATGCGCTTTTTCGTCGGGCCAAAGCCCAGGCGGGCTTGCGCGATGCGAATGTGCGCTTCCACGACAGCCGGCACACGGCGGCCACGTGGCTGGCCAAAGACCTATCGATGGTGGACCTGTGCAAAATGTTCGGCTGGAAAAATCCGCAATACGCGCTGATTTATTACAACCCGGACGCACAGGACATGGCGCGCCATTTGGATTCAAGGCGCCTGCAAGGGGCGCTTCGCTCCAACTTGGATCAGCGCTTTAGCGGTGGGCGTAATCGGCCTCCCATTCAATGATCTCGCACAGCAGCCAGTGACCGTCGCGACCTGGTCGCGGAAAGCGGTCCTGCGCCATCAGTTTATTTAACGTTTTGTTGGTCTTGTTTAAGCGCTTTAGCACCTCGGTCCTCGTCAAACGCGTACCGAGGTTTTTTGTGATCTCAGAGGTCGCATCAGTCAGGTTTTCTATCCGCTGCTGCATCACTTCAACACGAAGCACCAACGATTCAATTCTGTCGCACAGAATACTTAGTTCGGACCTCTGCCAACGGGTGGCGGTGTTCATGCGCCCTCCTTGTAGCGGTCGTCCAACTCGGGGCGGTGTTCTAAGCCCAACAAAAACATGCAGCAACACATCGCGTGAGCGACGTGAGACAGGCCTGACTCCGGGTCTCGGTCTTCGCCGCGCAAATAAGCAAAAAGGTGTCGCAGCGCTGCTGCCAAAAGGCGCCCCCGCACAATACCTTTGCGCCAGTTGTGGGCCTCATATTTTTGGGCGCCAAACGTCAGCACACACGCTAACTGCTCGATGGCGTAGGCATCCAGTAGATCCATGCGCGGCTTTTGGGCGTCAAACTTCACGCCCTGGGCAAGTGGTGTCATGCGGCGAGCCTTCTCGAGTTTTGTTCCGCGCTTTGGCTAAAGACGGCGCGAATTGGGACTGGAGTTTTTACTGGCCAATACATGTGGTGCGATGCGTAATTAGATAAGAATCGTTCTTTTCGCTCGCGACTAAATTGCTTATCAAGCGTTTTCAGATTTTGCATTCGGCGTAAAAAGTGTTCACGAAAAACTTCCTGCTCCAAACCCAGAAGTTCAAAGTAGCGACTCTCGCTATCAAAAAGGAAATCAAAAGCGGCACGTATCACGGCGCCATTGCTGGGGGTAAAGTCCATCATGGTGTCCATCATTGCTTGGTGGATTACGGCGACTAAAAGCCTGCGGCCAGCCTCATATTCTTCCGCGATGCGGGCTTCTTTATCCGACCAGTTGCGGCCGGAGCTGCCAGTGGTCATGCGATCTTCGCGGCGAGCAAGTTCCATGTCAGTCGGTTTCTTTTTGGTAATAGCGGGTTTCAAATCCGTCAGCGCGCAGCGGTAGCCCGGGCGCCCAGTCGATGGAAGTCGATAACACCTCAATCACTTCGGCAAGTGAACCCTGCCCATCGGGCATCTCCAAGACGATTTCGTCGTGCACGGTCATCAGTTGCACATACCCTCGGGCATCCAATCGCAGCATGGCTTCGGCTAGACAATCCCGCGCAATCGCCTGAACGATGTTTTCAATGAGTTTGCCGCCCCAGGTGGTGAGTTGCCCCCATTTGCGGTTTTTTTGATTTACGCCCCAGTAGGTCAAGACGCCGGCCTCATCAAAGGTGCCAGGCTCATCCCGATCGACAATGCGAGGTCGCGCATAAGCCAAACGACGACCGCTGGGCAGCGAGATAAAAAGCATTCCCTCTTCTTTAGTAAAGTCAATTCTCACCCCGCCCCCCGCCGCGTTGATGTGAGTGTCCGTGTGAAGACCACTTGTGGTGTTGAAAAAGCAGCGCTCTGCTTCATACCAAAGCGCACAGATTTCGGGGTTGGTGGCACGCCAGGCATCACGGATGTCGGTCAGCTCGTCTTCGGTGAGCCCCATGTCAAGGGCCCCCATCGCTTTTAAGGCGCCGGTGCCACCACCGTAGCCAAGAGCCAATTCGGCGATCTTGCCCTTTTTGCGGTACGGGCTTTTCTTGGTAACGCTGCCTGCAGGTAGCTTAAACATTTTTTCGGCGCTCGCCTCATAAATGGCGCCGCTGCCATTAAACACATCGAGGCGCCAGCTGCTGCCCGCAAGCCAGGCAATGACGCGGGCTTCAATAGCGGAAAAATCAACAACGATGAACCGGTGATTGGGCTTGGCCACGAAAGCGGTGCGCACGAGTTGACTTAACGTGTCCGGCACCGAGCCATAAAGCAATTCCACTGACTGATAATCGCGGCGCCGGATGAGTTGGCGAGCGCAGTCCAAGTCCGGTAACGAGTTGCTTTTAAGGTTTTGCACTTGCACCAGTCGGCCGGCCCAACGGCCGGTCCGGTTGGCTCCATAAAACTGAACCAGGCCGCGAATCCTGCCATCGCGGCACACCGCATTGCGCATGGTGCGGTACTTGGCCACCGAGGTCTTGGCGAGCTCTTGGCGCAGCTCAATCACCCGCCGTGCCGTGCTGTCATCGACCTTTTGCAGCAAGGCTGGAAGGGATGACTTGGAAAAACTCTCCACCTCGATTCCAAACTCGCTTTCAAACCACTGGGTAAGTTGGCTTACAGAGTTTGGGTTATTTAAACCGGTGATGTCGCAGGCCTCGTTTAAGAGCTGCGACTTGTAAAGGTTGTCCGCATCAATGGCGGCATCCACTAGGATGTGATCAATGGCAATGCCGTTGGAATTGATTTTTTGATCCAACACCCAGAGTTGCTGCTCTCGTTGCGGCAACGGGAACTTGTCAAGTTTGAGGCCGACTGTACGTTCCGTGTGTACGTCTCGTTCACAGTAAGCTTTAAAAGTCTCCCATCGCTCAGGATCGTGCTCTGGCAAATTGCGTGTGCGCATGCCATTGCTTTGCGAGGGTTTGCACGGCATCGTGAAATAGCGGATGAGCAAAGCGCCGCCATCCATTTTTTGATCTTTTTCTTCGAGTTTTAGGGCACGGGCAACCGCAGCCAGGCTATTGGGCAGGCCCAGATAAAGTGCCGCCACAGAGGTGCATCGCCACTGCTCCGGCAGAAGCGCCTTGGCAAAATGACGCGAAAGACAAGTGATTTCAAAATTGGCGTTAAACGCCGACTTGGTGATCGCAGGATTAAACAAAGCGTCGCTCACGTCAGGGGGGATGGACTCCCCCTGCGCAAGATCGACCACTTTGATGGGCCCCTCGTCAAAAGCGTAGGCTAGGAGCAGCACCTGAAAATCAGCCGCCTCAGCGTACTTCGCCACGCCGCACTTCATCAAATCTACGGACGAGTACGTTTCAATATCAAGACGTAGATTCACAGGTACTTTCTCGTGACGAGGTGGTTGAATCAAACCCCCGCGCCTGGCGCGGAACCCTTGTAAAACACCAACACTTTCCCCTCGAAAATCGACGTCTCAAAGGTGCCCTTACCAAAAACACGCAGCGCAGCGCTGTGCACGGCGTGTTGCATGTTTGCCGCTGTGGTGTTGACCGGGGGTTGCAAAGGCTCCAGGTCGCCAGGCTTCATCGCCTTGAGTTTTGCGATGTATCCCGTCTGCTGATTGAAGCGGATGATTGGACGGCGTTTACGCCGAATCTGGCGACGATTTGATTCCTGTACGACTTGCACGGGCGGTTCGATATTACCAACGACCGTTCCGTCTTGTTGCTCGATTAGATACTTATCGATTGTTGACTCGCAAAGCTGGCCATCTGGCGCTACCAGCAAATATCGGTAGCCGAGCTTAGAAAGGGCGTGGGTGTGTTTGTTTGCAAAATGTTTAACTTCGGTCATATCCATTTTTTTGATTCCTTTAAGTTTGAACTTCATGCTAGTAATGCCTCAAGTTGTTTGAGTTCCGGTGGCGACAGACCCTGCGGATTGGGCACGACGCGATATCGGTAAAGCCCACGGCCCAAATGAATTTTTTGGACCTGGTGCGAACCGAATCGCTCTTTGCGCAAGTGCCGCAGCTGGGCGCTGACGCTGGCCGGTGGGTCGCCCGTGAGCGCGGAAATTTCCGCAAGGGTTTTCCACTCGCCCGACGCCATAACCGACCAGATACGCAGGAGCTGACCGTCAAGACGATCGGCATCACGCGTATGGTCGTAGTCGCTGCCTGAAAATCTCACGACAGGAGCGCCTCTTCGTCGTCTTCGGTGAAGTCATCAGCAGGATTGCCACGACCGGTAAGTCGCTTGCCGTCGCTAATCTTCATGACGTTATTCAAGCCAATGCCGATACCCACGTTGCCCAAAGCGCTGTAGGGGTACAAATTCAACGACAGCCGTGCGGTGCAGCCCGAGTAAATTTCACTGGGGTCGAGAATTTCATTGCCGTCGGCATCTACCAGCCCAGGCTTAAATTTCGACTTGGCGTTGAAATACCAAGAACCCTTGAATTCCGGGTACTTAGCGCCTTTCAAATCCCCGTCTCGGAGCGGTAGATCCAGCTGCTGGGGCACTTTTCCGCCCCAGAGAGGTTTTCCCAGTTCACAGGCCGCCCGGATGGCGGCGTTAAACTTTTCCTGCGCCTCTTTGTCAGTTTTAGGAGACACCCCACAAACACTGAAAAGCGGTTCACCGCCCCTTGGGCCGGACTTGGGTTTGTCCAAAGCACAAAAAGTAATTAACATCGGCCCCGTAACGACTATGGTTGGATGCTTGGGTTTAGGTTTAACCATTTTCTTACCTTCTTTCTTCTTGAGGTTAGTGAAAATCCGCCGCGATGGCCGTGGCGGAGCGAAGCGACGGTCTTGCGTCCGTGTTTGGGACTAAGACCGATCTGCCGGACTGTTTGGTGATGGCGTCACCAAGCAGTTCGGCAAATTCTTTTTTGCCCAGCAGCCGTTCGATGGCTGTGAGCGACAACAAACTTTTTTCATACGGATCAATCCCGCGTTCGGTCAGGCGCTGCGCAACGACGCTGGGATCGATGAATTTGCGGCTACCGCGACCTTCAACCAACTTAAACCCCGGAATATCGATGCCCTTGGCTACCAGTTCCATAGCGTAGGTCTCCGCATCTTCGAGCCACTTGCTAAGTTCGGCTTTATGGGCCAGCACCTTGGCGATTTGTTCCAGAGTCAGTTGATTCGGATTTACTAATGCAAAATCCTGGCGCGCCAGTTCGACGGCTTTGCTGGCACGTGCCTTACAGTCATATTTGGCACGGCAGAATTGGCAGGCTTTTTCAGACGGCACCAGGGGTGCTTTTGAATCTCGCGTGCGAGAAAGCGCAGCTAAAACCTCATCTTCAAAGGCAAGCAACTCGTCTCGGCTGATTTCCCAAATGTCGTAGTGGTCGAGTGAAGGCTGCACAATTACAAGCCGCACCGTTTTGAAGTCATAAAGCGGCCCGAATTCTTTGGCCGCCATGAGGGCGTAAATCATCAATTGAAAATTCCGCTCGGCAAAAACCTTCACCCCGTAGCCAGTCTTGAGATCCACAACCACCATCGCACGGTTACCGATCAACAAATAGTCGACCGTGCCCCACACGCTATTGTTAAGTTTGAGTTGGTGCTCAATGAGCTTAAGCATCAAGGCCTCGCACAAAATTTACGTAGTCATTGGCAATGCGAATGTGGTCGGCATTCAGTCGCGCATCGGGTTGAACAGCAGAGCCCTCCGCCAATGCTTTTGCGGCAATTTCGTGAATCAGCGTCCCGATTTCCGCATAGCGACTTGTGGTCTCCGGATAGCGGGCCTCTTCGCGCACGCTGCCGGGGCAAGTCATCCAACGGACAGCACCAGACGGTGAACACGCGGCGTGAGACATCAGGCTTTCTCCACGATGGCGAGCAGCTCGTTGTAGTTCTCGGGGCCAACGTCGGAAAGTTTCTTTGCGCCAAATTTTTCGAGCACCGCCACCAAATCCAGTGTTTTGTCGGCAACGCGTGCTTTAGCCACGCGCTCTCGTACAACATCCAGTGACAGCGTCGTTTCTTTAGAGCTGCCTGCGGTGGCAATGGGCGTTGCCTCGTCATCGGTGCTGGTTGATACCCCGGCTGAAAGCGCTGTGATAAAGCGTCTGATCAGCTCGTCGGCAGACAGGGTTTCGTCGACGGAAAGTTCATAGGTTTTGGGCATGACCAATCTCCGGGGTTACAGACTTAAGACTTTTTTCAAGGCGGCGGTAACTTCGCCGGGAGCGCCGTAGCGATGCAGGACGAGCTCGAGGGTCGCCCTCGCCTGAGCCTGCCGGGCCCGCAGCAGATTGATTTCGGCCCGGGAATCCAAGGCGGCGTCTAGCCGGGCGGCCAGTTCGGTGATTAAGGGGTCTCCCGCCCGTGTGTCTGCCAGGGTAAGCAAATCTCGGTCTGAGATTTCTGGGTACTGATTAGGGTTCATCTGCAACTCCGTTTCCTCGTTCTTGTTGGGCTTTTGAAGCAACAGGTGTGATATTGCACGGCTCAATGCTACCGTGTCAAGAGTATCTTGAATAAATCAATGTTTATCAGATGTTTGGTACAAGTTTGAACTGATAACGGAGGTTTTTGGAACTGGTGTGGGCAAAAAAAAAGCCCCGGGTGGGGCTTAAATTTTTTGGAATTACTTGTGGAAGCTAGTCCTGGATTCCGTCCTCGCGAAAAAAGTCATTAAGCGCTTTTGCAACTGCATAACTGCCCGTAGCGATATCAAGAGACACGCCAATGAGTTTTAGACTTGGTTCCCAGCTTTGAAACTGCCGAAGCAATGGCTCTGACATGGCTCTATTTTTCATGCCGTATCCAAGAATCAGTTTTTTATAGGTTTTGCCTTTGATTTTTTCTGCTAAAACCATTTGCGCTAGATTGTTCGTAAGCTCCATCCTCACAAACGGTCGATCAATGCTTTCGGCAGTCGGCAACTCTTTAAAATTTTCGTCAAGGCTAAAATCTCTAAACAGACGGACAAACTGCACAAGGTATTTATTGTCAAAAAAACCTACCTTCACATTAATAATTCCCGACGATATTCCAATAAAAAACTTATCGGCAACGTCAGGCACACCAAATTCTTCCTCTAACTGCCATTGAACCGCACCCCAGAAAAGCTCTTGCTTTCTACGTCGCTCGCTGAAATACGCCAACCTCTCCCTTCCTGCCTCGTTTGAAATGCCGGTAGTAGGGGCATTAGTGTCCGTAATAGTGAAGTTAATTGGACCGGGAAGCGCGCCTTCCCCTATGCTCGTACCCCGCTCAGAAAATCTGGCAACACGAACTGAGGTTGCCCCCTTGTCACTCTTGGGGATAACTACCCGTCCCTCAGGCAGATTGGGACGAACCTTGCGCGGCTCCTCGCCTGAATCGTCTAAATCGCCAAAATCCTCACGAGCGCTGGCGAGTTTTTCTTCAGAGGCCATTCGAGCAAAATGCTTGCGCAATTTTTCAAGCCCCGAAGGGGTATCAACCATCTCAGCGAATTTTTCATCTGGCTTTTCATTTTTGCTAGTCGAAAGGGCACTGAAAAATCCTTCAACTTCCTCATCACTCCAGTTTGGCTCCAAGATTCGGGTTCCGTCTGGCCTATATTCCACGCCGCGTGTCGCAGGTACCTCGTCATCCATAAACCAAAAGAGGGTTTGCCATGGCGATTCGGTCATATTGGCCAGTGCAATAAGGTGGTCGGGGTGCGGCGTGGCGCGGCTTCGCTCAAGGTTGCTTTCCCAGCGGGCAATTAACCCCCGCGAGACGGGCCGTCCGCTCTTGGCAGTTAGCTCGTCGGCCAACTTGCCCTGAAGCATTCCGAGACGTTTTCGTGTGTCCCTAATTTTTCCCGCCAAATTCCGAAAAACGGCCATCCGAGCTCCAATTTAGATCTGTATCAAGCGGAACTTACAGGTTTAAACGGGCCGGGTCAACACATTGAGCCGGAATTTCTTGCTATTTTAAACTAATGCTACTAGCATCGCCGGTGCAATGAACGCTCAAGATCTTATTTCAAAGCTTGGAGGCCCCTCAAAGGTGGGCCGGCTGCTGGGGATTCGCCCTCAGGCAGTCAGTCTTTGGGTCACCAAAACCCGAGTGCCGGCGGAGCGTGTGCCCACATTGATCCGCCTCGCGAGAGAGCAGGGCCTGAATGTCAGCCCAGAAGAGTTTAGATCTGACGTAGATTGGGCGGCGCTTAGGTAGGTCCTTCACAACGCCACAAGTTCAGCACGACAAAAGTTCAGCACGACATAAGACCGAAACCAGCGGATCTGGTTGAACTTTTGCAAAGGAGAGGGCCATGAGCCTTCAACGTGTTGAGTATTTCAAAGACCTCTATCAGGACGCCAGTCAGGTGTCCGACCATCCCCAAGTCATCGCAGCGTGCGTACTCTCCGATTCGTTAAACGGACTGCGCAAGGCGTTGCTCGACATCAGCTGCAGTATCGAAGCATTAAAACCTGCAGAATTTATGAATCGGGATCTGCATGATCACCTTACCAGGCTAAACAATTCGCTCGAGCGACTGTCTTACTTTGCCTATAAGGAATAATCATGCCGAACTCAATAAAGCCGACGGCGCTGTCGGTCGAGTTCGGAGCCATTCCGGTCGAACTCAAGCGCATTGATCGCTGGGTATTGTGGTCGTTTGTTTCTAAGACCAAAAAATCAGGCGAGACGAAGTGGGACAAAGTTCCCTTCACTATTCATGGCACATTTGCGTCAACCACCGATAGCAGCACTTGGTCCACTTTTGAAGAAGTGCGAGACGCGTTTTTGCTTGGTGATTACGATGGGGTAGGCATCGTCATCAATGGCCAAAATTTTCATGGTATTGATTTGGACGATTGTCGTGATCCAGCTACGGGCGCACTCAATGATTTCGCACAAAGTGTGCTAAGTCGAGTGAAAGGGTACGCAGAAGCGTCACCGAGTGGAACCGGTGTCAAGATATTTACACCAACAAATCTTGACGTAAGTCGCACAAAAAAAGAACTTGAGCTTTATAACAATGGGCGCTATTTCACGGTAACGGGCCATGTGCTTCCCGGCCGCGAAGAATTTATACTCGATGTTCAAAATCTAACGCAGCTGGTGGTTGAGGAGTTCGGTGACACCATTACATCGACTTCCGCCGAAAGCGTTGAGCTTGCGCTGCTTAACCATCGCCCAACCTTGGAAAACTGGACTCTTGAGAGGGTACGCGATGAAGTGCTTACCCATCTTGATCCTGACATGCCGTATTCGGAGTGGGCCTCCATCGGCATGGCGCTTCACCATCAAGGCCAGGGTGATTTAGCGTGGTGTGCGCTCTGGGATGACTGGTCATCCGGCGGCGTCAAATATGTCGAAGACGAATGCGAACGCAAGTGGTATTCGTTTAATCGTCAACGCGTGCAGGGCAGGGGCCCGCTCACGTTGCGCAATTTGCTCGATAAGACTCGCGAGCAGCGTAATCGGTCGGCGTTGGATAAATTTTTAAAGCAGATCGAGGCGGCCACTTCTGCCAATGAGCTAGAGCAGCGTATCGCGCAAACCATCGCCAGGGAGGATTCGCTGTCTGAAACCGATCGCGAACAGCTTGTTGGAGCAATCAGCAAAAAAGCCAAAGCCTTAAATGCGAAGGTGCCGATGGCCACGATCCGGGGGTGGCTTCGGCCTCAGGTTGTAAGCGTTTTTCCTGATTTGTCGCGGGACGGTACGCCTTTGGCCACTATTGAAAACCTAGAAATCGTACTGGCGCGGATGGGGGCAACGATTCGCTATAACGTAATTTCAAAACGAATTGATTTGGTCATTTCAAATCAAGGGTTTACTCAGGACAATTATTACAACGCCTCTTTGGCACACGTGTTCTCCCACGCAGCGCGCTGTGGGATGCCTTACGGTCTAGTGGAATCGCAGCTCTTGGCTCTTGCTGATAAAAATCAGTACAACCCGGTGGCACAGTGGGTGACCTCAAAGGCGTGGGATGGTGTTTCGCGCATCGATGCCCTGGCCGACACGATCGTTTCGCCGATGCCGCCTGAGCGTAAAAAAACCATTTTGGTCAAATGGCTCAAACAGACTATCGCCGCTGCGTTTTCGCCCAACGGGATTTCGGCCCAGGGGATACTGGTGTTTCAAGGCCCGCAGAACATAGGTAAAACCCGGTGGGTGCTGTCCTTGGCTCCGGCGGCTCTAGATTTAGTGCATATCGGCCACACCTTAGATGTCAAAAATAAAGATTCGGTGCTCACGGCAATTAGTTTTTGGATCACGGAGTTAGGGGAGTTAGATGCGACGTTTACGCGTTCGGAAATCTCTGCACTCAAAGCGTTTGGGACACAAAATTGTGATCGTATCCGCCGGCCCTACGCTCGCTCAGAGTCAAATCACGCTCGCCGGACGTCTTTTTATGCATCCGTCAATGAGGCTTTGTTCCTAAATGACCCAACTGGCAATCGTCGATTTTGGGTGATTGCAGTCTCCAAAGTCATTCATAACCACGGAATCGACATGCAGCAGCTCTGGGCCGAAATGCTTTTGCTTTGGCAGCAGGACCCGCAGTTTTTTCTCACCCCGGAAGAAGAGTCTTGGCTTAACGAAAGCAACCAAAATTTCACGGCTGTCGACCCCGTGGAAGAGCGTTTACTGCGCGGTTTTAACTGGGCTGACGTACAAGACTGGGACTGGAAAACTGCGACCGAAGTGTTGATTTCGATCGGCATTACGAACCCCACAAAGGGTCAGACCGTCACAGCGGGTCGAGTTTTGAGGAGACTAAATGGGGACCGTTGTCGTCGGTCTGATGGTTCACGGTTGCTTGCCATACCCAAGGCGGCTCCGATTTTGTCTTCTTTTTCATCGTAAGGGTCAGCTACATGACCCTGGACGCCAAACTGACCCTCCCTGATGAAAGCCTTTTCTGGCGGGGCTTTCCGACAGATCAGGGTCATCAGGGTCATACCTTTTCTAAACCTAGAAGCGCTAAAAGAAAAAAAGAAAAATGTGTTTTACCCATATAAGTTTGGAAGTGCCAACCCTGTTGGCTGCATGGCCCTGATGCTTGAGAAGTCGCTTGAGCTTTACCTGATCAAACGAGTGCGAGCACGGGGCGGGCTGTGCTTGAAATTTGTGAGCCCTGGACACGCCGGCATGCCAGACCGCCTGGTAGTGCTGCCAAACGACCAAATTTATTTTGTTGAAGTGAAAGCCCCAGGAAAGAGACCTCGGCCGCTACAGCTCCGAACCCTGGATGAACTTCGGGCGCGGGGCTGCCAAGCCACCTGGGTCGATTCAAAGGAGTGTATCGATGCGCTTTTCCCCTAGGCTGTACCAGCAGCAAGCGTTAACCCGAATGATTGCTAATCCCCACCAGCTCATTGCGCTGCGCATGGGGTCAGGAAAAACCGCTATCGCGCTCCTCGCGGCACAAGAATTTTTAAACGTTGAAGGGGATACAAAAAGAGTCTTGATCGTGGCCCCAAAGCGGGTAGCCGAGTTAGTGTGGCATACCGAGGCTAAAAAATGGGATCAAACTAAAGATTTGAAAATTGTTCGGGTATTAGGGTCACGCGACCAGCGAATCGCGGCACTGAGAACCAAAGCAGATTTACATGTGATTAATCGGGAAAACTTTTCTTGGCTAGTTGACTTGGAGCTCGAGCAAAGGGGGCACTGGAGCTTCGACTGCGTGGTGATTGACGAAAACTGGGGGTTTAAAAACCAAAAAAGCAAAAACTGGCTGCAATTAAAACGCATCCGGTCCCAAATTAAACGCCTTTATTTGCTGACCGGCACTCCTACACCCAACTCCCTTTTGGAGCTCTGGCCCCAGGTCAGCATCTTGGACAAGGGGCAGCGGCTGGGGAAGGGATTTAGTGCATTTCGAGAACGGTGGTTTAACCCCGACAAACGCAATGGCCACATCGTGTATTCCTGGGCCCCAAAACCCGGCGCCGCAGAGGCGATTCATGAATTGGTACGCGATGTCATGTTTTCAATTGAAAGCGACCTAGAACTCCCGAACCGCTTGGACAACATCATTTCAGTAGATATGCCACAAAAGCGCTACCGTGAGATGGCCGAAGAAATGGTAAGCGGACCTTTAAGTGCCGCCTCAGCGGGGATTTTGGCTGGAAAGCTTGCACAAATGGCCAACGGTGCCTGTTACGACGGGTTTGGGTCGGTTCACGACATCCACGACGAGAAACTCGAAGCGCTGGCGGAAATTATTGAACAAGGCGAACCCGTGCTTTGTTTTACTACGTTTCGCCACGATCAGGCACGAATTTTGAAAAGGTTTCCCTTCGCCAAAGTGTTTGAAGGGGCTTCGACACTTGACCAATGGAAACGCGGAAACATCAACCTTTTGTTGATGCACCCCGCTTCCGGCGGCCACGGGGTAGACGGACTGCAATTCGGTGGGCGGGTTGCAGTTTGGTTTGGGCTCCCCTTTAGCCTTGATCTTTACCAACAAGCGAACGCTAGGCTCTGCCGACCTGGGCAGAGCAAAGGCGTAGTGATTCACCACCTTATTGCAACAAATACTATCGACGAACACATCATGCGGGCGCTGCAAGCAAAAAGCGATGTTCAACAAGCCCTCATCGATGCGGTCGAGCTTTTTTGTAAAGAGGCGGTGGCCTGATGAAAAATACACGTCTAATCACAGCTGAGGAAGAGCTTTTTAAAAGTGCGGCAGAGGCAGCGGCTTTTGCTCTAAGATTTACTGGCCAGACCTATCAGCAGAGTGGAACAAATCGTTTGATAGGGCCTCCGGGATCACAAGGCAAGGGTCTTGGGGGGTTTGATGGTGCCGCCCAAGCCGGGATGATTAAAGCAGAGCTTGCAGCCGTTGGGCTTTTGGGAGAGGCCATCATCGTTGCTGAGATGGCCCCTAAAACTCGCCCCTGCGAATGCAAAGCCCTTTGTTGCTCTGGCGAAATTACCAACCCGGAATGGGCAGCGTCCATCGGCGTGCTGTCCAATATCGCCAAGGAGCTCAAAATTTGCCCCGCTTACATGAACGTCCGGGCGAACCTTTTGCGCCGCTTTTTCGGCGTTGACCTCGAAATCACCGAAATTGCCAAGATGTGTGGTGTCAGCCGAGACACCGTCAGCACCCATAACTCCAAACTCGTTTCGACCTTTACCGCGCTAAAGAAAAAAGCCTGGGCCGATTTCGATGCGCGTTTGGTAAACGTCGGAATGATTGAAGGCCGTAAAAAAGCTTGACACTCCGACATTTGACGTAGAAAATCCGCAGTATTCGGATAAGCACCCGAACTATCTAAAGGCCTGGCGTTTATAAAAACACCGGGCCTTTTTCTTTTGCTGTCTCCTCCTTCTCGCTTACTGGCGAGCTTGCCCCAAGCGCTTGTTTGGGGCTTTTTTATTTCACGCCGATCGCATGCCGAAAAGAGCCAAAAGCATCTGCCGCCACCCTGGCTGCGGAGGACTTGTCAATGATCCGGGATATTGCGATCGGCACCTTCATTACGAAGACCAACGAAAAGCGTTCTCAGAGGGCCGGCGCGCCAGCGCTCATGCACGGGGATACAACCATCAGTGGCATAAAGAGCGAACCCTTTTTCTAAAGGGGTCTCCCCTATGTGCGCTTTGCGAAAAGGCCGGACGCTTAACCCCCGCAACAGTGGTTGACCACATCATCCCGCATCGGGGTGATCAGGCGCTTTTTTGGGATGAGGAAAACTGGCAACCCTTATGTCTTGTCTGCCATAACGCGAAGACCGCCCGCGAAGACGGCGGATTTGGAAATCAACCGAAAGAAAGGATCAAATCATGACCCACACCCCATTGACCCCGCTAGTTTTTGCCATAAGCCTTGTTAGCGCCTCGGTGTTGGCCGCACCTACTGGATCAACCAACCCTGTGTCGGGGTCAGCCACGAGCAAATCTCAAGGGTTTACCGAGTCGTTTGTCTCAATTGGCGCTAATGCGACCGCTACCCAGACAGCGACGGCCACAACCTCAGGAATTGCCAATGTCACCGGTGCCGTGGCCGATAACATGGCTGAGATCACAACCAAAGCAATGCAGACCAGCGAGGTAAAAGCCACCGGCTCTTTTGAAGGCACCGCTGGCCCAAGCAGTCTTGGGCTTTTCTCGAACGCCGGGGCATTTTCCTTTAGCGCAGCCGAAGGGGTCGCCACTATTCCGAGCATCATCTTCCCGGGCAATAGCGGTAATTCGGGCAGCGGTAACGATGGCGGTGGCAACAATGGCAATAACGGCAACGGAAACAACTGATGCTGCGCCGCCTTCTCGCCGTTTCACTGTGCCTGGCAGCTGGTAGCGCAATCGCTCAAGGGGTAAATGCTGTCTCCGAATCAACAACCACCAGTAGCTCTAATGCAGCCAATAGCGGTAATAACCAAAGCCTGATCGTCAATAGTGGCTCAGGCGCAGTGGGCTATAGCGGCAGCTACACCGTACGCAATACCGGGGCGGCCGTCTTGCCGGGCTTTGCGGGTTCGTTTTCATCGGACTACTGCGGGGGCACGGTCGGCGGGGCAGCTGGTGGCATTGGGTTTGCATTAAGTTTTGGCGCGCCCAAGATTGATCCTGCGTGCGTGATGCTCAGAACCTATGAGCGGACGATGCAGGCAGCAGCAACCGAGCGTGACGCATTTCGCAGGGAAAACCTGCGCCTAGCCGCGCTTGAGCTTTTGACCCACATCGATCCGGCAGTAAAAGAAGTCTTTAATCGTCACGGCGTCATCAATCCCCAAACACCGATCCGACTCGAAAACCAAGAGTGACGGAGTGGGCGAGCCGTTCTCGCTTACGCAAGGGGCGGTGAAAAAGTCTCCACGCATTGCGGGAAAAACCGCGCGCCTAAACGTTTTTTTACACCCCCAATTCAGAATCTGAAGGTTCCCTATGGCAAATCGCAAACCGACTAATGTCTTGGCGCTTAAGGGTAGTTTTAAGAAAAATCCTGCCCGGGCGCGCGTTGACCCGCTTTCGGCTGCGGAGATTGGTGAGCCGCCTGAAAACCTCTCCGATACCGAAAAGCAAATTTGGCAAGACATCGTTGCCCACAGCCCCGCCGGGGTTTTGCAGGCCTCTGATCGACTCACCCTAGAAGTCGTTGTCTCCTTGATGGCGGAATATCGAGCCGATAAGTCTCAATTCACGCCCGCTAAGGTCAGCGTATTGCAACGGGGATTGTCCTCTCTGGGCTACACCCCGGTCGATCGGGCTCGTTTAGGAGTCTCCGCGCGTCAACAGGTCACACAAGACCCTTGGGCGGAGTTTGCCGCCGCTAAATGAAGCGGGATTACTGCGCGATTGCTCTGCAATACGCGCAAGATGTCATCAACGGCACCATCCCGGCAGGGCAGTTCGTTCGCGCAGCCTGTCAGCGCCAACTCGATGATCTCGCACGCTGGCAAGCCAAAGACGCTCCGTATCAGTTCGACTTAAGCCGAGCGAGTCGGATTTGTAAGTTCGTGGAGCTACTGCCCCACATTAAGGGGCCAAAAGCCGGCCAAGTCATTACCCTTGAACGCTGGCAGATTTTTATTCTGACGACGATTTTTGGGTGGATCAAGCCCGATGGTGCCCGACGCTTTCGTCGGGTCTATATCGAAGTCCCCCGGGGCAACGGTAAAAGCGCGCTGTCTTCAGCGGTAGCCCTTTACATGTTGTGCGCCGATAACGAAGGCGGAGCGGAGGTCTATTCCTTCGCGACCACACGTGATCAGGCCAAGATCGTGTTTGGCGATGCCCAGCAAATGGCACGGCGTACACCAGGGCTAAGAAATACTTTTGGTTTAGAGGTCAACGCCCACAACATCACAGTCCAACGAACCGCTTCAAAGTTTGAAGCACTCTCGGCGGAAGGATCAACGTTAGATGGTCTAAATACGCACTTTGCCTGTATTGACGAGCTGCACGCTCACAAAACGCGGGCGGTGTATGACGTGGTGGAAACCTCCACCGGCAAGCGAGCACAGTCGCTTTTGTGGGTAATTACGACCGCAGGCAGTAACCGCTCGGGGATTTGCTATGAGGTGAGGTCTTTTGTCCTAAAAGTCTTGGGCGGCGGGGCCGCCGATGAAAGCCAATTTGGAATTGTTTTTGGCTTAGATCAGGAGGACTGGACTACAGAGTCGGCATTAATTAAGGCTAACCCTAACTGGGGTGTGTCGGTGATGCCAGAAATCTTGTTGCCGCTGCAAACCAAGGCGATGTCCATGCGAAGCGCGGCGAACAACTTTAAAACGAAGCATCTAAACGAATGGGTCAACGCCGATATCGCGTGGATGGACATGCGGGCCTGGGATGCCTGCGCGGACCCCAAGCTTTGCCGTGAGGATTTCTTTGGAGAACCCGCTTGGATCGCACTTGATCTTGCAAGCAAGGTAGACATCGCAGCAAAACTCATCTTGCATAAACGCTTAATCGACGGCCAAGAGCATTTTTTCTGCTTTGCAGATTACTACCTTCCTCGCGAAACCGTAGAGCGTGGCGAAAACTCTCAATACCAAGGCTGGGAGGCGCTTGGTCTATTACATGTCACCGAGGGATCGGTGATTGATTTTGATGCAATCGAGGCAGGTCTTTTGCAAGACTGCTCCTCGTATGAGGTCCGAGAGATTCCCTACGATCCCTTTCAGGCCACCCAACTTTCTACCCGAATGATGGCGCAAGGCGCTCCAATGGTGGAGATGCGGCCCACGGTGCTCAATTTTTCCGAGCCCATGAAACAAATCGAGGCACTCGTATTGCAAAAGCGGCTTCACCACGACGGCAATCCCATTACAAGCTGGATGGTCTCAAACGCTGTCGCGCACATAGATGCCAAAGACAACATCTACCCTCGCAGAGAGCGGCCAGAAAACAAGATCGACGGCGTGGTGGCACTCATTATGGCCATCGGACGCGCCATGCACGGCGAGCAACCGGGCGACTTTGACGGTTTTCTGGACTCGCCTTTAAACCTAAAGGCATAACCTATGGCAATTTTTCAATCCATCCGACGATGGTTTGGCAACATTGGTTCGACCGGGCAGCAAGACGGCATTCAATTCAGTGAGCCGCTATCGGTTGTTTACCAAAAAAACACCGTCTATGGCACCGATGGGGCGCTTCAGGTCTCAGCGGTCTGGGCGGCTGTTGAATTACTCACCGATAACATTGCTTCGCTGCCGCTTTTTGTCTATGAGCGTAACGGAGATATTCAGGGCAATAAAATCCTGGCTCGGGGCACGCCGCTTTGGGCGCTACTGCACGATAGCCCCAATCGGCGTAATACCCCGATGGAGTTCTGGCAATACATGCTTTTGAACTTTCTGCTGCGGGGCAACGCCTACGCACGCCTAGTGCGTAATGAAGCAGGCGAAGTGATTGAAATGTGGCCACTTTCGGCTGATCAAGTCGAAATCGAGGTGCTACCGGATAAGTCGCTTGTCTACCGCTATAACTACGAAGGACAGGTCGCGGTTTATTCGGAAGCCTCCATCCTGCACATCCGGGATAAAGGTAACGGCATCATCGGCATGAGTCGCCTGGATTACATGCGCAACACCGTCTCGGTTGCAATTGAGGCACAAAACCACACCCAATCCACATTTACCAATAGCGGTAAGCGGCCGGGCGTATTCATGATCGATAAGCTCTTAACCTCGGAGCAGCGCGACAAGATCCGCCAAAACTACCGAGGCCTTATCGAAGGTGGCCAGGACGATCTCTTGGTGTTAGAGGCGGGCGCAAAATTTGAGCCCCTTTCTATGAGTCCTGCGGACTTACAGCTGCTCGACACCCGCCGGTTTTCGGTGGAGGACATTGCCCGTTGGTTTGGGATTTCCTCGGTACTTATTAATGACACCACCAAAACGACGACATGGGGCACCGGAATTGGTCAGCTGATTGAGGGATTTTACAAATTCAAGCTCAGACCCATGTTGGAACTCATTGAGCAAGCCATTGACCGTCGAGTGCTCACGGCCTATCAGCGCGAACGCTACACCGTTGAGTTTTCACTAGACGCGATCCTTCGCGGGTCGCTTGCCGAGCGCTTAGATTCAGGGGCTAAGGCGGTGCAAAACGGGTTGATGACCCGAAACGAATGGCGACAGCTTGAAAACCTGCCTCCCCAAGACGGGGGAGATCTACTGACCGCCCAATCCAATCTCTTACCGCTGACCCGTTTAGGGCAGCAGCCCACTACGGGAGGCGTAAATGCTTCAACGCAAGACCCTATCGCTCAGTGATTGCGAAATCACCCTAAAGGCCCGCGACGATAAAAAGCCCGGCTACCGGTTCTCAGGCTATGCCTCAGTCTTTAATGGCACCGATAGCTACGGCGATCGAATTTTGCCTGGCGCTTACCAAAGCGTATTGCGGGAGATTCAAACCAAAGCCACTCGCATGCCAAAAATGTTTATTAACCACAAAGCCTGGGATCTGCCGATCGGAAAGTGGGTCGATATCTATGAAGACGACACTGGGCTAAAAGCCGATGGCGAACTCACCGTCGGTAATCCGACCTCAGATGCGGTAGCCGCCTCGCTGCAGCACGGCACCTTGGATGGGCTTTCCATCGGGTTTCGTTTAGATGATGGCGACACCGAGACGGTCCAAGAATCCGGCCAGCCGATTCGGCTTATTAAAAACATCTCCGAGCTCGTTGAAATCTCAGTCGTGACGTTTCCGGCTGACGAAGAGGCTCGCGTGGATCTCGTATCCGTAAAAACCGCGCTTGAAGCGGTACACAGCATTCGTGATTTTGAAAACTTCCTGAGGGAGTCCGGCGGCTTTTCAAAATCACTGGCCATGGCCACGGCACGCCAAGCCAGGCGGGTATTTGACCAGCGAGAGGCTGGCCACCCGTTGGAGTTGCCTCCCGAAGTTCGACGCCAAATCGTCGAAAACCTCACCAATTCCCGAATTTGAAAGGAATCCTCATGTCTGACCAAATCACTGAAATCAAAGCCCTTGCCGAAACGCAAGCCAACATCATTGCTTACACCAAGGAGCTGAAATCCTGGGTCGAAAAAGCCAACGGCGAAATCGAGGCCACCAAACGGGCCGAGACCGAAACCAAAGCCGCTATTGAAAAAATCTCCGTTAAAGCGGCCGAGTTCACCGACAAAGCCCTGTTACTGGAGCGTAAGCTTGCCGACCGCGAAGTGGCTGAAATCGCTAAAGAAGAAACCGCAGGCAGCCTGCTGGTGAAGTCCGACGCATTCAAGGCCATGGCCGCCGGGCAAAGCAAGTTTGCTCGCGTGGAAGTCAAAACGGCCATCGTAAACGCCACTGGCCAAAACCAGCCTTTGGTTGCCGATATGCGCGTGCCTGGCATCGTGGCCTCTCCAAACCGGATGCTTACCATTCGTGATGTGCTCCCGGTGGGGCGTACGAGCTCAAATCTCGTGCAATTCACCCGTGAAAATACGTTTACAAACGCTGCTGGTCCGCAGTACGGATCGCCCGCCGTGGAAAACGTCACCAAGCCCGAGTCGGGAATCACCTTCACCCTGGATAACGCTCCGGTGGTGACCCTTGCCCACTTCATCCCCGTTTCGCGTCAGGTGTTAGACGACGCCCCGCAGCTGCAGTCCTATGTCAACGGCAGACTCACCTACGGTCTAAAGCTCGTCGAAGAGGATCAGCTGCTAAATGGCGATGGCACCTCGGGCAATATCAGCGGATTACTGGATAGCGGCAATTTCACGGCCTATAACCGCACCACCAGCGGTGATACACCAATCGATGTGCTGCGCCGCGCGATTACGCAGGCAGCGCTTTCGGAGTATTCGGCCGACACGATTGTGCTTA
>Ga0315900_10001179_pt1 | contig 42097 bp, 39 predicted proteins | sample LakEriMetagenome_FD_203521 | JGI IMG/M metagenome (GOLD analysis project Ga0315900, IMG submission 203521) | Freshwater fungal communities from buoy surface, Lake Erie, Ohio, United States - Buoy 12 MA114 | ecosystem: Environmental > Aquatic > Freshwater > Lake > Lake biofilm | place: USA: Lake... | reverse complement strand
CTCGTGACCTATACCCATTTCGGCACCGGCAACTATCACCCCATCACGGCGCGCATCTATACCGACCTGTCGTTCTTCACCGCCGATGCCGCGCTCGGGCGCGACGCGACGAAGGTGTTCAACTACCTCTCGGGCTACGCGATCCCCGAGGGGCTCGAGAACCTCGCGATCTCGCCCCTGACGCTCAAGCCCCGTCTGCTCGAGCTGATCGCGGCCGAGGCCGAGATCGCGCGCCGGGGCGGCCGGGGCGAGATCTGGGCCAAGATGAACAGCCTCATCGACGCCGAGGTGATCGACGCGCTCTATGCCGCGAGCCGGGCAGGGGTGCGCATCAGCCTGATCGTGCGCGGCATCTGCGGGCTCCGGCCGGGGGTGCGGGGACTGTCGGAGACGATCCGGGTGAAATCGATCGTGGGGCGGTTCCTCGAACACAGCCGGATCGTGTGCTTCGGGGCGGGGCACGGGCTCCCCTCGGCCGGGGCGCGGGTCTTCATCTCCTCGGCCGACTGGATGGGGCGCAACTTTGCCGGCCGGGTGGAGACGTTGGTCGAGATCGGGAACGCCACCGTCAAGGCGCAGATCGTCGATCAGATCATGGCCGCGAACCTCGCCGACACGGCGCAAAGCTGGGTGCTCGACGCGGCCGGGCGCTATCGGCGCGACGAGGCGCACGACCCGGCGACGGCCTTTTCTTGCCACCGCTTCTTTCTCGACAACCCCTCGCTCTCGGGGCGGGGCAGCGCGGGGGCGGCGGATGTGCCGGTGCTCGCACCCGCCGCTGGTGCGGGCGCGGAGTTGGGCAGGGATTGACCGCGCGCACGCATCGCGCCACCCTCTCGGACGCAGAATCGCTCCGAACCGGACGGCCGATGGACGACATGCCGCTTCATGCCGCCGATGAGTGGGGACCTTTCGGCGCACCGCTCTTCGATGATCCGTCCGCGCGCGCGCTCTCGCGCGTGGGCGTCATCGACATAGGCTCGAACTCGGTGCGGATGGTCGTCTTCGACGGCGCCGCGCGCTCGCCAGCGTATTTCTTCAACGAGAAGGTCATGGCCGGACTCGGGCGCGGTCTGGCCGAGACCGGGCGCCTCAACCCCGAGGGTCGGGTGCGCGCACTCTCGGCGCTTGGCCGCTTTGCGATCCTCGCCGAGGCGATGGCCGTCTCGCCGCTCAGCGTCGTGGCGACGGCGGCGGTGCGCGAGGCGATCGACGGCCCCGAATTCGCCGCCGAGGTGGCCGAGCGCACGGGCCTGCGGATGACGGTGATCGGCGGCGACGAGGAGGCGCGCCTTGCCGCGCAGGGCGTGCTGCTCGGCTGGCCCGATGCCGAGGGGATCGTGTGCGATCTGGGCGGCAACTCGATGGAGCTTGCGCGCATCTCGGGCGGAGCGGTCGGGGCGCGCGCGACGACCCCGCTTGGCCCGTTCCGCCTGCACGAGACAGGGACCACCCCGGCCGCGCGCGCCACCCGCATCGCCGCCACCCTGCGCCCCGTGGCGCAGGATCTCGCGGCGCCGGGCTCGCGGCTCTATCTGGTCGGCGGGTCCTGGCGCGTGATCGGCCGGCTCGACATGGAGCGGCGCGGCTATCCGCTGACGGTGCTGCACGAATACCGCATGACGCCGGCGCAGGTCCTCGAGACGATCGACTGGCTTGGCCAGAGCGACCTTGCCGCGCTGCGCGCGCGCACCAGTACCTCGTCCGAGCGCATGGCGCTCGTGCCGCAGGCCTGCGAGGTGCTCGCGGGGCTCCTGGCCGAGTTCCGCCCGCGCGAGATCGACATCTCGGCCTACGGCATCCGCGAGGGGATGCTCTATGACCAGATGCCCGAGCAATTGCGCCGGCGCGATCCGCTGATCGAGGCCGCACGCATGGCCGAGGCGTCGCAGGCGCGGATGCCGGGCTTCGGGCGCAAGCTGCACGCCTTCCTCGCCCCGCTCTTCCGACACGAGCCGCCGGCGCGCCAGCGCCTCATCAAGGCCGCGTGCCTCTTGCACGACACCACCTGGCGCGCGCATCCCGACTATCGCGCCGAAGTCTGCTTCGACAACGCCACGCGTGCCAATCTGGGCGGGCTCGACCATCCGGGGCGGGTGTTTCTGGGCCTCGCCCTCTTGCACCGCTACAAGAACTCGCGCTCGGGCTCGCGGTTCGAGCCGCTCTTGCGGCTGCTTGACGAAGATCAGATCCGCGACGCCGAGATCCTCGGCAAGGCGATGCGTTTCGGTGCCATGTTCTCGGTCGCCGAGCCCGAGACGGCCGGCGAATTGCGCGTCGCGCGCGACCGCAAGCGGGTCGAGCTGCACCTCACGCCCAAGGGGCGCACCCTGTTTGGCGAGGTGAGCGAGGCGCGCTTCCGCGCGCTCGCGCAGGCCATGAAGGCCGAACCCGTGGTGCTCGACCGCGGCTGATGGCGGTGGCGCCCGTCAGCCGCGGCCGGAACTGACCATCGCCGCCCCGATTCGCGCGCCGAAGATGCGGTCCATGTGCTCGGCGAGGTAGATGCGCAGCCAGGGGGTGAAGCGGTCGGGCCAGCGCCGCACCTCGGCTGCCAGCGCATAGAGGTCGATCCAGCGCGTCTCGGCGACCTCGGCCGGATCGGGATCGAGCGCGAGCCCCCCCCGCGTCGTGTCGGCGACGAAGACATCGACGAGCTCGTGCTCGACGAGTCCCCCGCCGACATCCGCGCGATACTCGACCTGCCCGGCAAAGGCCGGCGCAAGGCCGCGGATCCCGAGTTCCTCGCGCAACCGGCGCACGGCGCAGGCGGCCGTGTCCTCCGACCAGCGCGGATGGGTGCAGCAGGTGTTGGCCCAGAGTCCGGGGGTGTGATACTTGGTGGCTGCCCGGCGCTGGATCAGCACCTGCGTGCCCGCCATCACGAAGACCGAGACGGCGCGGTGGCGCAGCCCCTCGCGGTGGACGTGCATCTTCTCGACCGGGGTGAGGACACCGTCGACCCAGGCGGGGATCATGTTCTGAAGCGACTGGTTCATGTGAATGCCGGGGGCACGAGGCGCAGCAGATGCGCGAGGTTCTTGAGGCCGATGCGCAGATGCGCCATCGGCCGGGCACGGACGAGCTTCTTGTTCATGTAGGCCTCGAAGGTCAGGCGCTGCACGTCGATGTCGTGGCAGAGGCTCACGAACCGCTCGCGCCGCTCGTCCGAGCGGTAATAGGCATCCTGCATCGAGCGCAGGACGCGAAAGACCATCTTGTGGTCCTTCATGAAGAGCTTGCGCGCGAGCGCCAGATCGCGCGCCCGCCCCGAGGCGAGCGCCGCCTGCGCCGCCGTCGCGGCCACGCGCCCGCCCACCATCGCATAATAGATCCCCTCGCCCGAGGAGGGCGCGACGACCCCCGCCGCATCGCCCGCGAGCACCACGTCGCGCCCGTTGTCCCAGCGCGAGAGCGGCGCGAGCGGGATGGGCGCGCCCTCGCGCCGGATCGTGGTGCAGCCCTCAAGCCCCGAGGCCGCGCGCAGCTCGGCGGTCGCGCGCTTGAGGTCGATGCCCTCGATCCCGGTGCCCATGCCGACGCTCGCCTGCGCGCCGTGCGGAAAGACCCAGCCGTAGAAATCGGGGCTGATGCGCCCGTCATAGACGACATCGCAGCGCGTCGGGTCATAGCCCTCGGAGCGGCCGGCGGGCGCCGCGATGATCTCGTGATAGGCGATGACATAGGGGATCTCGCGTCCGCCCGGCACCTCGGCGCGGGCCACGGCCGAGCGCGCGCCGTCCGCCCCGATCACGAGGCGGGTCTTCGTCCAGACCTCGTTGCCCCCCGCCTTGTCGCGCCAGACGACATGGGTCGCGGCCCCGTCGCGCTCGATCCGCACGAAGGTGCCGGTCAGGCGCGTGGCGCCGGCGCGCGCGGCACGCTCGCGCAGGTATTCGTCGAAATGCTCGCGGTCGACCATGCCGACAAAGCCGTTCTCGATCGGGATGTCGACGGCCCGGCCGGTGGGCGAGATCATCCGCGCGGTGCGGATGCGCGCCACGATCTGGTCGTCCGGGATCGCGAAATCGGCGATCAGGCGGGGCGGGATGGCGCCGCCGCAGGGCTTGATGCGCCCGGCGCGGTCGATCATCGCGACCCGCCGCCCGGCGCGCGCGAGATCCTCGGCCGCCGTCGCCCCCGACGGACCGCCCCCCACCACCACGACGTCGAAATCCTCCATCGTCCTATTCCCCCGCAACCAGCGCCCCGGCGGGCCGCACGGCCCGGGCATCATCCATGATCCGCAGCGCCATCAGCGCGGCTGCGGCGAAAAGTGCGGCCTCGATGAGGAAGACCGCGCCGAAGGCGTCCGCGTCGGGCAGCCGCAGGCGCATGAGGTCCGCGGCCCCCGCCCCGGCGAGGCCGCCGAAACCCGCCGCGATCGCCTGCGCCGCGCCCCACAGCCCCATGCGCGTGCCCTCGCGTCCGCCGCGGCCGCGCCCCGCCAGCGCCATCATCGACCCGATCGCCGCGACCGCGAACATCCCGTTGAAAAGCCCGAGCGCCACCACCGCGGGCACGAGCGGCGCGCCCTCGATCTGCCCCACCGCCATAAGCGCGCAGAGCGCCAGCGCCGATCCCGTGCAGCCCGCCACCACCCAGGCCCGCAGGCTGCCGAGCCCGAGCCCCGTCGCGGCGATGCCGACGATCAGCATGCCGACGAACACGCCCCCGTTCTGCGCCCCCGAGAGCGCGGTCGATTCCCCCGGCGTCATCCCGAAGACGAGGCCCGCATAGGGTTCGAGGATCAGCTCCTGCATGAAGAATGCGGTCATCGAGAGGAACACGAAAAAGGTGAAGGCGCGCGCGGCGGGTTCGGCCCAGATCTCGGCCAGCCCTTCGGCAAAGGGCACCGGCACCGGGTCGGGTTCGGGAGGGGCGAGGCCGCGCTCGATCCGCCAGACCGCGAGGATGGAAACCACAAGCGCCCCGCCCGACACCGTGCCCACCACCGCGATGAGGCGCAGCGGCCCGTAGGGGTCGAGGAAGCTGCCCGCGACGCCCGCCGTCAGCGCGATGCCGAGGATCATCATGAGCCAGGTGATGGTCGCCGCCGCCGCGCGCCTGCGCGGATGCGTGGCCGAGGCGAGCAGCGCCAGCAGCGACGTCCCCCCCGCCCCGACGCCGAGCCCGATCAGCCCATAGGCCGCGACCGACAGCGCAAGGCCCGGCAGGAAGGCGCGCTCGATCAATATCACGCCGAGCGCCGCGGCCATCGCGCCCGCCGCCAGCATCGCCATGCCGCGGTGGATCCAGCGCGTCCGCGCCCCGCCGACATCCGAGCGGAACCCCCAGTGCGGGCGCGTCAGTTGCACGCCGTAGTGCAGCGCCACGAGGAACCCCGGCAGCACCGCCGGCAGCGCAAGCTCGACCACCATCAGGCGGTTCAGCGTCGAAGTCATCAGCACGACGATGGCCCCGATCGCCATCTGCACGAGGCCGAGCCGCACGATCTGGCCCCAGCCGAGCGTCATGGCCGCACCGGCAGGCTGGCAAGGGCAAAGGCCGAAACCATCATCCCCGCGACATAAAGGACGACGCCGGTGCCGTTGTACCAGGGCGCGCGGCCCCTGGGATCGCGCATCAGCACCCGCATCGCCGCGATCTGCGCCGCGATCAGCACCGCGACCGCGCCCGCGTGCAGGGGCCGGCCCCAGACGATCAGCATCGAGACGACCAGAAGCTGCGCGAGCACCATCACGATGCACGCGATCTTGGCCGCGACCTCGGGCCCGAGCGTGACGGGCAGCGAGCGCACGCCATGCACGCGGTCGCCCTCGAGCGCCTTGAAATCATTGAGCGTCATGATCCCGTGCGCGCCGAAGGCATAGAGAGCGGCGGTCGCCACGACCTCGAAGCGGGGCGCGCCGGCGGCGACGACGGCCGCCCCTGTGAACCACGGCAACCCCTCGTAGCAGAGCCCGACGAGGCCCGGCCCCCACCAGCCCGAGCGCTTGAGCCGCACGGGCTCGGCCGAATAGGCCCAGGCTGCGATGACCGCGACGAGCGTCGCGCCGAAGCCCCAGGGCCCGAGCAGCCACCCCACCCCGAGCGCCGCCCCCGACATCGCGAGCGCGATCCAAAGCCCCCAGCGCCCCGGCACCCGCCCCGAGGGGATCGGGCGGTGCGGTTCGTTCACCGCATCGACATGGCGGTCGCACCAGTCGTTCGCCGCCTGGCTCATGCCGCAGACGATCGGGCCCGCGAGCACGATGCCGAGCGCCACCATCGCGATCTGGCCCGCGTCCATCCCCGCCGCGAAGCCGCCCGCCGAGACGACGCCGCACAGATAGGCCCACATCGGCGGGAACCAGGTGATCGGCTTGAGCAGCACGAGCACCGCGCGCGCATCGGGCAGGGTCCGGGGGTGTAAGGTTGAACTGACACTCATGTGTCAATCAAACACTACAATTTCGCAGCGATCAAGCGTCTCGATCGTCGCAGCCACGGGTCGCGCCCGGGCATCGCCGCACCCTGGCCGGGCCGGCTGGCACGGATCTTGCGAGGGAGATGTTCGGGAATCCGCGTTTCGAGGTCAGCATGTTCGCCAATGCCCTCTCGGGCCTCAATGTCGCGACGAAGAGCATCGGCGCGATCTCGCACAACATCGCCAACGCCGCCTCGGCGGGCTTCAAGGCCTCGACCGCGCGCTTTTCGGACGTGATGGCCAGCGCGAGCCCCGACCTCGTGCCCAAGGGCGCGGTCGGCAGCGGTGCGCGGCTTGCGGCCTCGACGGTCGATTTCACACAAGGCAACCTCAAGACCACGGGGCAGGCGCTCGACCTCGCGATCACGGGTCAGGGGATGTTCGTGAAGTTCGCGGGCGCCGATGAGGTCGATTTCGACGCCCCTGGCGCGGGCGATCTGTTCTTTACCCGCAACGGCTCGTTCAGCCTCGATCGCAACAACTACCTCGTGGACTCGGCTGGCCGGTTCGTCGCCTCGGCAGCGGGGCAGAAGGTGCAGATCCCCTCGGGCCTAGAAACCGAATTCGAAACCGACCTCTATGTGCCTCCGCCCGCCGCGGCGGCCGCCGGCCCGCTCAAGGTCTATCGCGACGCCGTGGCCGGAGCAGAGAGCCCCGAGGCGCAGGAGGCCGCGCTGATCGCGGCAGGGCTTGCGGCTGCGGACTTCAAGCGCGACTCCTCCCTGCCCGTCAGCGGCTCGACCCGCGAGGTGCGCGGCCGGCTCGTGCTGACGGACGCCGCCGCAGAACGGCTTGGCCTCGAGGACGGCGCATCGCGCGTGCTCGACCCCGACCGCTTCTCGCGCTTCGACATCGTCTCGGCCGGGACGGCAACCGACCTCTACGAGGCCGAGCGGGCGCGCATCCACGACGAATTGGGGCTGGGCGGCCTCGAGCTCGACCTCGAGACATGGGAGCCCGCTCGCGCGGCCCATGCGGAATTCCTGCGTGCCTCGGGCCCCGAGATCGACACGCTCAATACCGCGCTCGGGAACGCGGGCATCGCCGACCGCATCGCGCGGCTCAAGGCCAACCTCGCGGTTCTGCCCGATACCGACCTGCGCCACCCGCGCGTCACAGAGCTGGTGGCGCAGGCCGATGCGCTCGCGCCCGGCAAGCTCGAATACGACACGACCAAGGCGCTGCTCGAGGCGGCGCGCGAAGACTACGAGGACCAGATCGCCGAGATCGACACCGACGCCCTGGCGGCCGGCTGGAACCTCGCGGGCCACAAGGTTGCGCTGCGTCTCGACGGGGCGCTCGGGTCGCGGCTGTCGCTCGACAAAGCGGCGGAACCCGCGACCGAGGAGGGTGCGATCAGCTTCGCCGGCGGGCGCATCTGGAAGGGCTTCGGGACGGTCGCGGCCGAGATCGGCCGGGTCGTCAAGGAGCAGCAGGTCCTGGGTGGCAGCCTGATCGAGGTTGCGCTGGGCTTCATCGCCCCCGCAGCCGACACCGACGCGCCCACCCCGCCCGAGGGGCAGGAGCCCGAACCGCTCGATCCGCGAATCACCGTCGATGACGTCAACAAGATACTCGACCTGGGGCGGATCTCGGTGTCACGGCTGAAGGCCGAGACCTTCGCGCCGCGGGATCTGACGCTGCGCGCCGACATCTTGCTGCCCGCGGGCGGCACGCTCGCGAGCCTCGCGACGAAGCCGGGCTTCGACGAGACGGTCGAGGCCCCGCCCCGGCGCGACCTGCTGAGCGCGATCGAGGTCACGACCGACGGGCGGGTTTTCGCGACCTATGGCGGCGGCAGCGGCACAGCGTCACCCGAACCGGTCGGGCAACTCGCGGTCGCGTTCTTCCCGAACCCGGCGCTGCTCACGCAGGTGGGCGGCAGCGACTTTCGCCGCAGCCCCGCCTCGGGCCCGCCCGAGGTGCGCGCGCTGGGCGAGGCGGCAGGCACGCAGATCCGCGCGGGCGTGCTCGAGATGGCGAACGTGGATCTGACCGAGGAACTCGTGCAGATGCTGAAGTATCAGCAGATGTTCCAGAGCGCCTCGAAGGCCATGCAGACGGATGTCGATTCGGTCGCGAAGGTGATCGAGGTGCGCTGAGGCGGCGTTGACTTCGCGCCGCGCGCGGCCCATTGACGGGGCATGCTCGCAACCCTTCTTCTTGTGGCGCTCGGCGGCGCGATCGGGTCGGTCCTGCGCTTCGGCGCGGGTCTGGCGGCGGCGCGGATGGGCGCGGCGGGCCTGCCCTGGGCGACTCTTGCGGTCAATGTCGCGGGGTCGTTCCTGATCGGGGTGGCCTTCGTGCTCCTGGCCGAGCGCGGGCACACCCGCGCCGCCGCCTTCGTCATGACCGGGCTTCTGGGCGGGTTCACGACCTTTTCGGCCTTCTCGCTCGAGACGCTCGCGCTCTGGTCGCGGGGGGCGGCGGGGGCGGCCGCGGCCTATGCGGGCGGCACCGTCGCGCTTTGCCTCGGGGCGGTGGCGGCGGGGGTGGCGCTCGCGCGCTGGTTCGGGACGGGGTCGGGGGCGGGGGCCTGAGATGGGTGCGGTGCAGACGCTGACGGTGGCCGAGGACGACGCGGGCCAGCGGCTCGATCGCTGGTTGCGCCGGCGCTTTCCGCACCTCGCGCAGGGTGCGATCGAGAAACTCTGCCGCACGGGGCAGCTGCGCCTCGACGGGGCGCGGGCCAAGGCGTCGGACCGCGTGGCGGCGGGGCAGGCGGTGCGCGTGCCGCCCCTGCCCGATGCGCCGCCGGCCGATGCCGCGCGTCCCGACCGGACCGGGGCGCCGGCGCGCGCGCCTGCCGCGCCTGCCGCCTCGGACGCCGATGCGGCGATGATGCGCGCGGCCGTGATCTGGCAGGACCAGCACATGATCGTGCTGAACAAGCCGCCCGGCCTGCCCTCGCAGGGGGGATCGGGGCAAGGGGGGCGGCATGTCGATGGCCTCTCGCACCTGCTGGCGGACGGCTACAAGGAACGCCCGCGCCTCGTGCACCGGCTCGACAAGGACACCTCGGGCATCCTGCTGCTGGCCCGGACCGAGCGGGTGGCGCGGCGCCTTGCGGCGGCGTTCCGCGGGCGCGAGACGCGCAAGGTCTATTGGGCGGCGGTGGCGGGCGTGCCCGACCCCAAGGCGGGGCGCATCCGCTTCGGCCTGGTGCGCGCGGCGGGCCGCGGCGCGGGGGGCGAGGGCGAGAAGATGCGCTGCATCCTGCCCGACGCGGTCGAGACGACCGAGGGCGCGCAGGCTGCGACGACCGATTACCGCGTCCTCGACGCGCTCGGGCGGCGGGTGGCGTGGGTGGCGCTCGCGCCCATCACGGGGCGCACGCACCAGTTGCGCGCCCACATGGCCGAGATCGGCCACCCCATCGCGGGCGACGGGAAATACGGCGGCAGCGGGCAGGAGAACCTCGGCGACGGCTGGGGGGCGCAACTCGGCGGCGAGATCAGCCGCAAGCTGCACCTGCACGCGCGCAGCCTGACGCTCGCCCATCCGGTGACGGGCGAGGTCCTGACCTTCGTGGCCCCGCTGCCCCCGCACATGGCCCGGACATGGCAGATGCTGGGCTGGCGCGAGGCCGACGCCCCGGCCGACCCCTTTGCCGAGGCGCCGGGGCGGCGGCGATGACGGGCTGGGCGCGGCGGCGGTTCTGGTCCGAGGCGACGGTGCGCCCCGAGGGCGCGGGCTTTGGCGTCGCCCTCGACGCGCGGGCATTGCGCACGCCGGGCAAGGCGGTGCTCTGCGTCCCGACCGAGGCGCTCGGGCGCGCCATCGCCGCCGAATGGGCCGCGCAGGAGGGCGAGGTCCGCCCCGCCCTGATGCCGATGACGCGCATGGCGAACACCGCGATCGACCGTGTCGCGGCCGCGCGCGCCGAGGTGGTGGCCGAGATCGCGGGCTATGGCGGCACGGACCTCATCTGCTATCGCGCCGAGGGGCCGGCGGCGCTGGTGGCGCGACAGGCGGCGGCGTGGGATCCGGCGCTTGGCTGGGCGCGCGCGCGGTTCGGGGCGGACCTCAGGGTGACGCGGGGCGTCGTGCCCGTGACGCAGCCGCCCGAGGCGCTCGCGCGCCTCGGCGCGGCGGTGGCGGCCCGTGACGCCTTCGGCCTTGTCGGCCTGCACGATCTGGTGGCGATCACGGGGTCGCTGGTGCTCGGCCTCGGGGTGGCCGAGGGGTGGATCGGGGCGGCTGCCGCCTTCGATGCCGCCCATCTCGACGAGGGCTGGCAGGCCGAACTCTGGGGCGAGGACGAGGAAGCGGCCGAGGCGCGCGGCCTGCGCCGTGCCGCCCTGCTCGATGCCGCGCGCTTCATGGCGGCCCTGTCGGGCTGAGGCGAGCCCAGACGGCCATGTTTCCATCCTGGGTTGCAGTCAGGGCGGAATCTGCAGGGCTCGGGCACGCAAGCCTTGACGCAGGGCAGACAATCGTCACAGTCTGTCTCGCTGCTCTGCACCGGCGCTGGCGTTGCCAGCCGGTCGCTTGCGCCGCGTTTCCTGCCGGACCCAAGCGCCGGCCCGACCCTCCGCCCGCTTCGGGCGGCAAACAAGGAAGAGGTACGCATGAAGAAATCCGCACTCATCGGCGCGCTTGCGCTCGCCGGGCTCGCTTCCGGGGTGGCATCGGCCGCCACGCTCGACGACGTGAAGGCCCGTGGCGAACTCAACTGCGGCGTCTCGACGGGCGTCAACGGCTTCTCGGCCCCTGATGCCTCGGGCGAATGGCAGGGCTTCGACGTGGCGGTCTGCCGCGCCGTCGCGGCGGCCGTCCTCGGCGACCCCAAGAAGGTCAAGTTCGTCACCACCACGGGCCAGACCCGTTTCACCGCGCTCGCCTCGGGCGAGGTGGACATGCTCGCGCGCAACTCGACCTGGACGTTCTCGCGAGATACCGACCTCAAGCTCGATTTCGTCGGCGTCAACTACTACGACGGCCAGGGCTTCATGGTGAACAAGGACATGGGCATCACCTCGGCCAAGGAGCTCGACGGGGCGACCGTCTGCATCCAGACCGGGACGACGACCGAACTGAACCTCGCCGATTACTTCCGCGTCAACAACATGACCTACGAGCCGGTCCCGATCGAGAAGAACGAAGAGGCCCAGCAGCAGTATCTGGCGCGTGCCTGCGACGTCTACACGACCGACGCCTCGGGCCTCGCGGCGACGCGGGCGACCTTCGCGGACCCCGAGAACCACATCATCCTGCCCGAGATCATCTCGAAAGAGCCCCTCGGCCCGGTGGTGCGGCATGGCGACAACCAGTGGGCCGACATCGTCCGCTGGACGCTCTACGCGCTCGTCGCGGCCGAAGAGTATGGCGTGACCTCGGCCAACATCGAGGAACTCGCCAAGGGCACCACCAACCCCGAGATCAACCGCCTGCTCGGCACCGAGGGTGAGCAGGGCGTGATGCTCGGGCTCGACAAGGACTGGGCCAAGCGCGCGATCCAGGCCGGCGGCAACTATGGCGAGATCTTCGCCGCCCACATCGGCGAATCGACGCCGGTCGGACTTGCCCGCGGTCTGAACGCGCTCTGGACGCAGGGCGGTCTCCAGTACGCCCCGCCGTTCCGCTGATCGGCCACAACAGGGCGGCGCGCGTTCTCCATGCGGGGGCGCGCGCCTGCACCTTCCACGATACGGACCGCAGGCGACGGGGATGACGTGATGCAACGCACCGATGCCGCCGCACCGGGGGGATTCACCCTCGGAATGCTGATCTACGACACGCGCTACCGCTCGCTCACGATTCAGGTCGTGTTCCTCATGCTGCTGATGGCGGCGGCGGCGTGGCTGATCGAGAACACGATCGCGAACCTCGAGGCGCTCGGCAAGGATTTCAGCTTCCGCTTCCTTGGCCAGCCCGCGGGCTACGACATCAACCAGCGGCTGATCGAGTATTCGAGCCAGATGAGCCACGCGCGCGCCATGCTCGTGGGGTTGCTCAACACACTCGTGCTCGCCGCCGCGGCCTGCGTCACCGCCACCGTCGTCGGCGTCATCGCGGGCGTGCTGCGGCTGTCGCGCAACTGGGTCGTGGCGCGGCTGATGACCGTCTATGTCGAGGCCTTCCGCAACATCCCGCTGCTCTTGTGGATCCTGCTCATCATGTCGGTGATGAGCGAAACGATGCCCCCGCCCGCGGCCTTCAAGGGCGACGCGCCGACGGCCTCGATGATCCTGTTCGATTCGGTCGCGGTCACCAACCGCGGGATCTATGTGCCCGAGCCGCTGTTCGACCGCTCGCTCGGGTCGGTCGATCTGGGCATCTTCCTCGTGAGCCTCGACCTGATCGCGATCATCGCGGCCATCGTCGCGGCGGTCGCGATCAACCGCGCGATCCTGCGCCGGGCGGCGGCAGTGCAAAACAGCACGGGGCTGCGCCCGACGACGTGGTGGAAATCCGTGCTCGTGCTGGGCGGCATCCCGGTCGCGGTGCTGGCGGCGCTCGGCTTTCACCTCGGGATGCCCGAACTCAAGGGGCTGAACTTTTCGGGCGGGACGCATCTGCGCAACTCGCTCATCGCGATGTGGTTCGCGCTCACGATCTACACGGGTGCCTTCATCGCCGAGAACGTGCGGGCGGGGATCCTCGCCATCTCGCGCGGGCAGACCGAGGCGGCGTTCTCGCTCGGGCTGCGCCCGGGCCGGACCATGAGCCTCGTGATCCTGCCGCAGGCGCTGCGGGTCATCATCCCGCCGCTAATCTCGCAATACCTCAACATCACCAAGAACACCTCGCTCGCGCTTGCCGTGGGCTACATGGACCTGCGCTCGACGCTCGGGGGCATCACGATCAACCAGACCGGGCGCGAGCTCGAGGGGATGCTCCTGATGATGCTCGTCTATCTGGTGCTGAGCCTCGCGATCTCGGGGGCGATGAACCTCTACAACGCCCGCGTGAAGATCAGGGAGCGCTAGGATGGATCGCACCGCCCCCTTCGTGCGCAGCGCCATGATCCCGCAATCCGCCCCCCCGCGGGGCGAAACGGGGCTGATCCACTGGCTGCGCACCAACCTCTTCGCGACCCCGCTCGACACCGCGCTGACGATCATATCGGCGGTGGTGCTCTGGCAGATCCTGGCGGGCATCGGGCCGTGGTTCCTCAACGCCGTCTGGAACGCCTCGAGCCTCGCGCAGTGCCGCGAGATCCTCGCGGGCGAGAGCGGCGCCTGCCTCGCCGTCATCCGCGACCGCTGGCACCAACTGCTGTTCGGCTTCTACCCCTCCGAGCTCTACTGGCGCCCGACGCTCGCGCTGATCCTCATGATTGTTGCGCTGGCGCCGATCCTCTTCGCCGGGGTGCCGCGGCGGCTTCTGTGGTTTTCAGCCATCTATCCGGGGCTTGCCTTCTGGCTGCTCTGGGGCGGCTCGATCTGGTTCCCTGCGCTCGCGCTCGCGGGCTTTGTCGCGGGCTGGGCAGCATTCCGCGCGACCCTTGCGGCGGCTCCGATCCTCGCCGTGCCGGCGGCCGTCCTCGGCGCGCTCCTGTGGTGGTTCTTCGCGGTCGGGCCGCTCGCCGCCGCCCTTGGGGCGGCGCTGCCCATCGCCCTGACGGCCGTGCCCTCGGACGATTTCGGGGGCTTCATGCTCTCGACCATCATCGGCGTCACCGGGATCGCGCTGTCGCTGCCGCTCGGCATCCTGCTCGCACTCGGGCGCAAGTCCGACATGTTCCTCATCAAGATCATCAGCGTGGGCTTCATCGAGTTCATCCGGGGCGTGCCGCTCATCACGCTGCTGTTCACAGCCTCGCTCCTGCTCAACTACTTCCTGCCGCCGGGGACGGATTTCGACATCATCCTGCGCGTCGTCATCATGGTGACGCTCTTCTCGGCGGCCTACATGGCCGAGGTCGTCCGCGGCGGCCTCGCGGCGCTGCCGCGCGGGCAGTTCGAGGCGGCCGATTCGCTCGGCCTCGACTACTGGAAGGCGATGCGCCTCATCATCCTGCCGCAGGCGCTCAAGATCTCGATCCCCGGCACCGTCAACAGCTTCATCGGGCTCTTCAAGGACACGACGCTTGTCGTCTTCATCGGCCTTCTCGATCCCTTGGGCCTGACCACCGCCATCCGCGCCGACAGCGCCTGGAACGGGATCTTCTGGGAACTCTACATCTTCGTCGGCGCCTGTTTCTTCATCTTCTGCTTCGGTATGTCGCGCTACTCGATGCACCTCGAGGCACGCCTCAAGACCGATCACCGCTAGGAGCTTCGCATGACCCAATCCGCCAGCAACGCCCAGATGGCCGTAAGCGACGAGGTCGCGATCGAGATCCGCGGCATGAACAAGTGGTTCGGCAGCTTCCATGTGCTGCGCGACATCGACATGACGGTGAAGCGCGGCGAGCGCATCGTGATCTGCGGCCCCTCCGGGTCGGGGAAATCCACCCTGATCCGCTGCATCAACCGGCTGGAAGAGCACCAGTCGGGCCGCATCGTGGTCGATGGCACCGAACTGACCTCGGACCTCAAGAACATCGACAAGGTCCGCTCCGAGGTCGGGATGGTGTTCCAGCACTTCAACCTCTTCCCCCACCTCACCATCCTCGAGAATTGCACGCTGGCGCCGATCTGGGTGCGCAAGACGCCCAAGAAGGAGGCCGAGGAAATCGCGATGCATTTCCTGAGCAAGGTGAAGATCCCCGAACAGGCGCTGAAATACCCCGGCCAGCTCTCGGGCGGGCAGCAGCAGCGGGTCGCGATCGCGCGGTCGCTGTGCATGAAGCCGCGCATCATGCTTTTCGACGAACCGACCTCGGCGCTCGACCCCGAGATGATCAAGGAGGTGCTCGATACCATGATCGAGCTCGCGCGCGAGGGGATGACGATGCTGGTCGTCACCCACGAGATGGGCTTCGCGCAGGCGGTGGCGAACCGCGTCGTCTTCATGGACCAGGGCCAGATCGTCGAGGAGAACGAGCCGCGCGCCTTCTTCAACAACCCCCAGTCCGACCGCACCAAGCTCTTCCTGAGCCAGATCCTCGGCCACTGAGGGCCGGTCAGCCCGCCGCGGCCTCGAGCCCCCGCGGCCAGACGAAACCGATGAGCCGCCCGCGGCCCCGCACCGCCTCGGCCCAGTTCGGGGCATCGAAGGCGATGTGGGCGGTGGCGCCGGTCGGATAGCGCGCCAGCACCTCGGCCGCCTCGGGGTCGGCGGGCGGGGCCGCGATCAGCCGCTGGGCCAGCGCCCCGATGCCCGGGTTGTGGCCGATCATCAGCACGCCCGCACCGGCCGCGCCCGCCAGCACCTCGGCCATCGTCTCGGGCGGGGCGAGGTAGAGCCGCGGCTCGAGCCGCAGCGCGGCCGCGCCAAGGGTGCCGGCGGCGGCGGCGACGCGCATCCATGTCTCGCGCGTGCGCTGGGCGTCCGAGGCGATGACCTCATCGGGGCGGGCGTCCGTCGCGGCGAGCCACGCGCCGAGCCGCGCCGCCGCCCGGCGCCCCCGGCCCGAGAGCGGGCGCGCGTGGTCGGGCAGCGCCGGATCGTCCCAGTCGGATTTCGCGTGCCGCATCAGCCACAGGTGCAGGGTCATCGGTGAAAGGCCTCCATGTGATGGGCGCGCTGGGCCTCGGGCAGGCCGAAGGCGGCGGCGGGTGGGCAGGCCATGCGCACGCGGCAGCCGCCGGTGCGGCAGGCCGCCCCCTCGGGGCTGGCGACATGGGCGCGGCAGGCGGGGACGTCGTAGCCCTCGGGGCCGAGCGCGCCGACGGGGCAGGCGCCGAGGCAGGGGCGGGCGCAGCCGGCGCAGGGCGGCTCCGCAAGCGGCGCCGGCAGCGCGATGCGCGACCGAAGCGCGATCGCCCCGCGGTAGGAGATCATGAGCCCCGCCCGATCATGGACCAGGAGCCGCACGGGCGAGGCCCACGCCCGGCCGCTGCGCAGCGCCCAGGCATAGAAGGGCCGCCACGGCGGGCCGCCGAAGGGGAAAAGCGCCTTGGCGCCCAGATCGCAGGCCATCCGCCCGATGACCCGGCGCGAGAAGCGATCGACCGGGTCGGGCGCGCCGTCCCGCCCCTCGGGCGCGGCCGCGAGCGCGGGCCAGAAGGCGCCCCCGTCGGGGCCGATCAGCACGAGGGTGCGCGTGCCGGGGGGCAGGTCGCCCTCGTCCCCCTTGGCATGGAACGCGCCCATCACCGCAAGGCCATGCGGCCGGGCGGCGGCGGCGATGCGGTCGAGTGTCTTCACGCCCCCTCGCGCGGGCGGATGCTCGGTTCGGTCGAGCGGATGATGGTGCCGGCGCCCTGGTCGGTGAAGAGCTCGGCAAGGCAGGCGTTCGCCATCCGCCCGTCGAGGATCACGACCGCGCGCACCCCGCGGTCGAGCGCATAGAGCGCGGTCTCGGTCTTGGGGATCATCCCGCCCGCGATCACGCCCGCGGCCGTCATGGCGCGCACCTCGTCGGGCGAAAGGCGGCTCGCGACCTTGCCCGAGGCGTCCTTGACCCCCGCGACATCGGTCAGGAGCAACAGCCGGTCGGCCCCGAGCGCGCCCGCGATGGCGCCCGCCGCGGTGTCGCCGTTGACGTTGAAGGTCTCGCCCGCCCGCCGGCCGGTGCCCACGGGGGCGACGACCGGGATGATGCCGGCCGCGAAGAGGTCGCGCAGCACCTGCACGTTCATCACCGCCGGCCGGCCGACGAAGCCCAGTTCGGGATCGTCAGGCTCGCACAGCATGAGGTTGTCGTCCTTGCCCGAGATGCCGACCGCGCGGCCGCCCTGCTGGGTGATGGCCTGCACGATCCGGCTGTTGACCTGACCCGTCAGCACCATCTCGACGACCTCGACCGCCGCGGCATCCGTCACGCGCTTGCCGTTCACGAAGCGCGAGGCGATGCCGAGCTTGTCGAGGAGGGTGTTGATCATGGGCCCCCCGCCGTGGACCACCACGGGGTTGACGCCCACCTGCCGCATCAGCACGACGTCGCGGGCGAATTCGGCCATGGCGGCATCGTCGCCCATGGCGTTGCCGCCGAACTTGATGACGACGACGGCGCCGGCATAGCGTTGCAGATAGGGCAGCGCCTCGGACAGAACCCGGGCGGTGGTGGCGGCGGTGGACATGGCGGGGCCCTTCGCGTGGGGATGGCTGCGCCCTTAGCCGCTTTGGCGCGCGCGCTCAAGCGGCTCGCGGGTTTGGCCGGGGCGGGCTTGGCCGGAGAGGGGCGGGGTGCTAGGCTCGCCCCCGCTTGGGGGTGCGTCATGGCGGAACAGAAGACACTCGTGCTGACGGGCGCAAGCCGCGGGATCGGGCACGCGACGGTCAAGCGCTTTTCGGCCGAGGGCTGGCGGGTGCTGACCTGTTCGCGCCAGCCCTTCGATCCGCGCTGCCCCTGGCCCGGCGGCGAGGAGAACCACATCGAGCTCGACCTCGCCGACCCCAACAAGACCATCGCCGCGATCGAGGTCATCAAGGGCAAGATCGGCGGGCGGCTCGATGCGCTCGTGAACAATGCCGGCATCTCGCCCAAGGGGCCGGGGGGGGCGCGGCTCTCGACGCTCGACACCGACCTGCGGACATGGGGGCAGGTGTTCCATGTCAACTTCTTCGCCCCCGTGGTGCTCGCGCGCGGGCTTCAGGACGAACTCGTGGCGGCGCGCGGGTCGGTCGTGAACGTGACCTCGATCGCGGGCAGCCGGGTGCACCCCTTCGCGGGCGCGGCCTATGCGACCTCGAAGGCCGCGCTTGCCGCGCTGACGCGCGAGATGGCGCATGATTTCGGCCCCCTCGGCGTGCGCGTGAACGCGATCGCGCCCGGTGAGGTCGATACCGCGATCCTCTCGCCCGGGACCGAGAAGATCGTCGAGCGGCTGCCGCTGCGCCGGCTGGGCCTGACGGCCGAGGTGGCCGAGACGATCTGGTTTCTCTGCACCGGGGCGTCGTCCTACATCACCGGCTCGGAGATCCACATCAACGGCGGACAGCATGTCTGACGCCCGCCCGGCCCTGCTGGCGGGGCTCGTGGCGCTGTGGGCGGGCGGGGCGGGGGCCGGGGTGGTGTTCGACCCCGCCGCGACCGAGGCGTGCCTCGCCCGGCAGGGCTGGTCGGAGGCGGCGGAGGACTGCGCGGGGCTTGCGGCCGCGCGTTGCATGGACGACACGCCCGGCGGGCAGACGACGGTCGGGATGGTCCAGTGCCTCGATGCCGAGGCGCGCTGGTGGGAGGGGCGGCTTGCGCGCGCCCTGTCCGCCCGGGCCGAGGCCGACCGGCGGACCGATGCCGAGATGCGCGCGCTGGGCTCGGCGGTGGCGCCCCTCCTGCCCGCGCTTCAGGCCACGGATGCGGCATGGCGGGCCTATCGCGCCGCGCTCTGCACCTATGAGGCGGCGCAATGGATGGGGGGCACGGGGGCGGGGCCGGCGGAGCTTGCCTGCCACATCGACGAGACGGCGCGGCGGGTGCGCGCGCTCGAACGGCCCTTCGGCGAATAGCTCAGCGCCGGCGGTCGCGGCGCGCGCTCATCGGCTGGAAGGCGACGCCGACATGGGCCTCGCAATAGGGCTTGCCGGCCTGCGAGGGCAGGCCGCAGAACCAGAACTCATCGGTCGCGGGGTCGCCCACGGGCCATTTGCAGGTCCGTTCCGTCAGTTGCATGAGCGACAGGCGCAGGGCGCGCTTTTCGACCTCGCGCACCGAGGCGAGGGCCTCGGGGCTGATCTCGCTCAGCGAGGGTTGGGGCGGCAGTGGCTGGCCGGCGGTGATGATCGGGCGGCGCGCAGGCGGGGCCGGGACGGGGGCGCGCACCTCGTCGAGCGGGTCGGGATCGGCCGCCGGCGGATCGGCTAGCACGACTTCGGGGCCGGGATCGGCGGCGATCATCTCAAGCTCGTGCCCGGCAGCGGCGATGGGCGAGGGCGTGCCGCCGGGGGCGGCGGGGACGCCATCGCCGCCGCGGTTCGACAGGCCGAGGCGGTGGACCTTGCCGATCACCGCATTGCGGGTGACACCGCCCAGTTCCTTGGCGATCTGGCTCGCGCTCTGGCCCTCGAGCCACATGCGCCGGAGCGTCTCGACACGCTCATCCGTCCAGGACATCGGGCAGACCTCCACCGTGCGGCACGCGGCAGGCCGGATGCCGGCACCGCGACGCGGTCGCATACGACGAAGGCCGCCGTCGCGCAAGTCCGCGGTGCGTGCGGGCCCGGCGCCTCAGGCTGCCGGGGCGGTGGCGCCGGGCCTGCCCCGCAGCGCCTCGACGAGGCCGCCGAGCCCGAGGAACACCACAAGCAGGAGCGCGATCCACCCCGCCACGGGGATGAGCGAGACGAGGCCCAGCACGACGAGGCCCCCCGCCAGCACCCCCAGCCGCTGCCAGAAGCCCGTGAGCGCGACGCCCGCCGCCTCGGCCGCGCGCGCGGCGAGCGCATAGGTGCCGACGAGATGCCCCGCGATCCACGCCGCCGCGAGGCAGAGCCCCACGACGAAGGCCAGCGGCAATCCGACCAGCGTCAGCGCCAGAAGCGGCACGAGGCCGATCAGCGCCGCGAATGTCCCGAGCCCCCACAGCAGCGCGCGCCCGGGCGCGGCCATCACATCCTCGCGCAGCCGCTCCATCCGGTCGGGCACGACGCCGAGGACCAGCGCGCCAAGCGCCACCATCGCGCCGAGCCCCCAGAGCGCGCCCCAGAACATCGGCAGGAAACCCGCGCCCATCGCGGCCGCCATGCCATGGGGCGCCTCGTCCCACTCCCACCCCATGCGGCCGCCCATGCCGCCCATCATCCGCGCCTCATCGGCCGCGCGAAAGACGACCCGATCGGGCGGGGCGACGGTCGGGGGAACCTCGACGGGCTCGGGGGCGGTGATGGTCAGCACGCCCGCCACCTGCGCGGCGGGGCCAAAGCCGATCTCGCCGCCCGCGATCTGCGCGTCGCCCGCGACGGCGGCATCGAGCCGCACCTCGCCGCCCGAGGCCGTGAGCGCGCCGCCGATCCGGCCCCCGATCTCGACCGACCCGCCCGAGAGGCGCGCGTTGCCGCCGACCTCCGCCTCGGGCGCGGTCTCGACCGAGAACCCGGTGGCGCTCAGATCGCCCGCCACCGGCGCGCGCACCCGCACCGATCCGCCCATGACGTAAAGATCGCCGGGCGCGGGGAGTTCGACCTCAACGTCGAAGCCCATCGCGTGGATGTCGCCCCCCGCCGTGCCGCGCAGCCTGAGCCGCGCGCCCGTCGCGAACACATCCCCCGCCGCGGCGAGGTCGGGCAGGTCGCTGCCGCCCGCGACAAAGCTGTCGGGCGCAGGCCCCGGCGTCTGCCCCACGGCGGGGGCGGCGAGGGCGAGGGCCAGCAGCGGGGCAATCAGGATCGTGCGCATGAAATCCGTTCCTTCCTTGGATGGCCCGACAGATCACGCGCCGGGGCCTGCGGCATTGATCCAGATCACCCCGCCGCACCGGGGGCGCGGGGCGGCTTTACACGCGGCGGGCTTGGCGCTATCGCTGCGAAATGGAGCGTTTCGCACCCTCTCTGTCGTCACGACGACGCGCCCGGGCCTGACCCCGTGCCGCGGCCCCGTTGCCGCCCCTTCCCCCTTTCCGAGGCCAGCCGATCCCGCAGAGGATGACGCCATGATTTCCGCAGTCCTACCCACCTATTCGCGCACCCCCCTTTCCTTCACCCATGGCGAGGGGGTGTGGCTTCATGCCACCGACGGGGCGCGATACCTCGACCTCGGCGCGGGGATCGCGGTCAACGCGCTCGGCCACGCGCACCCCGCGCTGATCGCCGCGCTGACGGCGCAGGCAGGGCGGGTGTGGCATGTCTCGAACCTCTACGAGATCCCCCAGCAGCAGGCGCTGGCCGAGCGGCTGGTCGCCCATACCTTTGCCGACACGGTCTTTTTCACCAATTCGGGCACCGAGACGGCGGAGCTCGCGATCAAGATGGTGCGCAAGCACTTCTACGCCAAGGGCGCCCCGCGCGAGACGATCATCGCCTTCGAGGGGGCCTTTCACGGCCGCTCGACCGGCGCCATCGCCATGGCGGGCGGCGAGAAGATGACGAAGGGCTTTGGGCCGCTGATGCCGGGGTTTCTGCACCTGCCCTTTGGTGACCACGAGGCGCTGAAGGCCGCGCTCACGCCCGATGTCGCGGCCGTCGTGGTTGAGCCGATCCAGGGTGAGGGCGGCATCCGCCCGCTGCCCGACGCCTGCCTGCGCGGCCTGCGCGCGGCCTGCGACGCGGTCGGCGCCCTTCTGGTCTTCGACGAGGTGCAATGCGGCATGGGGCGGACGGGGCGGCTCTTTGCGCATGAATGGGCGGGGGTTGCGCCCGACATCATGATGGTCGCCAAGGGCATTGGTGGGGGGTTCCCCCTCGGCGCGCTGCTCGCGACGGAATCGGCGGCGGCGGGCATGACGGCGGGCACGCACGGGTCGACCTATGGCGGCAATCCGCTCGGCTGCGCGGTCGGGGTGGCGGTGATGGACATCGTGGCCGATCCCGCCTTCCTCGCCGAGGTCGCGCGCAAGGGCGCGCTCTTGCGCCAGCGGCTCGAGGGGCTGGTGGCGGCGCATCCGGCCGTGTTCGAGGGGGTGCGCGGCGCGGGCCTGATGCTCGGGCTGCGCTGCAAGGTGGCGCCCGCCGATGTCGTGAAGGCCGGGATCGCGCGGCATGTGCTGACGGTGCCGGCGGCCGACAATGTGGTGCGGCTTTTGCCCGCCCTCGTCATCTCGGACGCCGAGATCGCCGAGGCGGTGGCGCGGCTCGATGCGGCGGCGGCCGATGTCGCGGCGCGGCTGGCGGAGGTCTGAATGCCCCATTTCCTCGACATCCATACGACCGAGGCGCCCGCGCTGCGCGGCATGCTCGATGCCGCGCAGGCGATGAAATCCGCGCGCGGCGGCCGGCCCAAGGGCGCGCCGGACGATGACCAGCCGCTCGCGGGGCGGATGGTCGCGCTCATCTTCGAGAAACCCTCGACCCGCACGCGCGTGTCGTTCGATGTCGGCATCCGCCAGATGGGCGGGCAGACGATGGTGCTGTCGGGCCGCGAGATGCAGCTTGGCCATGGCGAGACGATCGCGGACACCGCGCGCGTGCTCTCGCGCTATGTCGACCTCATCATGATCCGCACCTTTGAGGAGGCGACGCTGCACGAGATGGCCGAACACGCGAGCGTGCCGGTCATCAACGGGCTGACGAACCGCACCCATCCCTGCCAGATCATGGCCGACGTGATGACCTACGAGGAACACCGCGGCCCCATCGCGGGGCGCAAGGTGGTCTGGTGCGGGGACGGCAACAACGTCTGCGCGAGCTTTCTGCACGCGGCCGGGCAGTTCGGCTTCGATTTCACCTTCACCGGGCCGCAGACGCTCGACCCCGAGCCGGTCTGGATCGATTTCGCCCGCGCCCGCGGCGCGCGCGTCGCGATCGAGCGCGACCCCGACCGCGCGGTGGCGGGGGCGGATCTGGTGGTGACCGACACCTGGGTCAGCATGCACGATCCGGAATCGGCCCGCGAACGCCGCCACAACCAGTTGCGCCCCTATCAGGTGACCGAGGCGCTGATGGCGCGCGCCGCACCCGATGCCCTCTTCATGCATTGCCTGCCCGCGCACCGCAACGACGAGGCGACGAGCGGGGTGATGGACGGGCCGCATTCCGTCATCTTCGACGAGGCCGAGAACCGCCTGCACGCGCAAAAGGCGATCCTGCGCTGGTGCCTCGGGGTCTGAGGTTCCCCGCCCTCAGCCCCCGGCTTGCGCGAGGGTCAGGACCGGCCCGCCCGCGGCGGCCGCGTCCTCGGTGTCGTGGGTCACGAGCAGGGCGGGGATTCCCTCGGCCCGCAGATGGGCGAGGGTGAAGGCGCGGATCTCGGCCCGCAGCGCGGCATCGAGGCTTGCGAAGGGCTCATCGAGCAGGATCGCGCGCGGCCGGGCGAGGAGCGCGCGCATCAGCGCCGCCCGCGCCCGCTGCCCGCCCGAGAGCGTCGCCGGATCGCGCCCGCCCATCCCCCGAAGGCCCGCGCGCGCCAACGCCGCCTCGATCGCCGCGCGCCGCGCCGCCCGGCCCCGCACGGCCGGATCGAGCCCGAAGGCCAGATTGTCCGCGACCGAGAGGTGCGGGAACAGCACCGCCTCCTGAAAGATGAGGCCGATGCGCCGCGCCTCGGGCGGCAGGTCGGTGACGTCGCGCCCGTCGAGGATGACGCGCCCGCCCCGGCGGAACGCCGGGCCGAGGTGCCCCCCCACCGCATCGAGGAGCGTCGATTTCCCCACCCCCGACGGGCCCGTCAGCGTCGCGACCTCCCCCGCCCCGACCTCCAGGCTGATCGGCCCGATCAGCGGGCGGCCGTCCGCGAAGGCGACCGAGAGGGCCTGAAGATGCAGGCTCATCCGGCGGCCCCCCCGCGCAGCGCGCGCCGGTTGCGCCCCTGCGCCGCCGCCGCCGCGAAGGCCGCGAGATAGGCCACGAGCGGCACCCCCGCCTGCAGCGTCGCATGCACCGCCGCCACCCGCCGGTCCGACCCGGATGAGAGCGTCACCGCCTCGGTCGTCAGCGTCGCGACCCGCCCCGCGCCGATCAGCAGCGTCGGCAGATATTGCGCGACCGACACCCCGACCCCGATCGCGGCCGCCGTCAGGATGGGGATCGCGTGCACCGGCAGCTTCACCGCGAACAGCCGCCGCCACGGCCCCGCGCCCAGCGCCGCCGCCGCCCGGTCGAGCCGCGGATCGCGCGCCCGCCACGGCCCCGACAGCGCGATCATCACATAGGGAAAGACAAAGAGCACATGCGCCCACAGCACCGCCCAGAGGCCCGGCGGCAGCCCGAGGCGGATGACCTGCACCGACAGGCCATAGAGCACCGCGATCTGCGGCACGAGGAGCGGCAGATAGATCACCGCCTCGGCCCAGCGCGCGCGCCCGATGCGGCCGCGGTCCTCGGCCTCGAGCCAGGCGATGGCGAGGGCGAGCGCAAGCGCGACCGACCCCGCCGCGAGGGCAAGCGTGGTTCCGAGCGCGCGCCCCGTCCCCGGCGCGGACCAGGCGCGCAGCGAAAACGCCTCGGGCCAGGGCGCGGGCCAGGGCCAGCGCCAGGCCACCGACCAGAGCGCGAGCGCGATCAGCGCCGCGATCCCCAGAACCCCCATCACCCCCGTCGCCGCCGCGAGCGCCGAGAGCCCCGCCCCCGCCATCGCCCCGCCGCGCCGGCCTGCCGCGATCACCCGCAGCCCGATCCGGCGGACCGCGCGCTCGGCCAGCCACAGCCCCGCCGCCGCCACGCCCACGAGGGCGAGCTGCGCCATCGCCCCCGCCGCCCCGGTCAGGATCCGCCCCGCCTCGGGGTCGGCATAGAGCCGCATCACCAGAACCGACAGGGTGGGCGGCGTCGTCGGCCCGAGGATCAGCGCCATGTCCACGACCGACACCCCATAGGCCAGCACGACGATGACGGGCAGCCGGATCAGCGGCCAGATCTGCGGCACCACGATCCGCCACCACACCGCCGCGCGCCCGTAGCCGAGCGCGCGCCCCGCCGCCATGGCACGCGCAAACTGGATCTGCGTCAGCGCCGCGAAGGTCACGAGCAGCAGGAACGGCACCTCCTTGATGGCCAGCCCCGCGATCAGCGCGAGGCCCGCCGGGTCGCCCACCGTCGCGACATCGGGCGGCCGCGCCCAGCCCGCAAGCGGCGCGATCAGCCGCGCGATCCAGCCCGAGGGAGCAAGCACGAAGGCCAGCCCGATCGCCAGCGCCGCATGCGGGATCGCGAGGAAAGGCACGACGAGGCGCGCCTGCGCCCCCGCCCCGATCCGCCCCGCCACCGCCCCCGCCGCCCCGAGCGCGAGCAGGACCGACAGCGCCGTCGCCGCCCCTCCCGTCCAGAGGCTGAGCGCCGCCGCGCGCCCGATGCCCGGCTCTGCCGCGAGCGCCCGCAGCGGTGCAAGCGAGGGCTCGGTCGCGCCGAGCGCGGGGAGGATGCCGAGTGCGGCGCGGCCGCTCTCCCACAGGCCGGCGGCGATGGGGCCGAGGATCAGCCCGATCAGGATCAGCGCCACCGCGCCGCGCAGCGCGCGCCCCTCGGGCGCAGGTGCCGTCATGCGCCGGGTGCCGTCATGGGGCGGCCCGGCGCGCCCAATCCTCGGCCAGCCGCGTCATCCACGAGGGGTGCGGCTCGATCAGGGTCGGCCCGAGATCCTGAAGCGCGGGCAGGGCGGGCGCCGTCGGCAGGCCCGCGAAGGCCGCGCGCGCGGCATCGTCGAGCCGCGCCGGGTCGAGCACCGAATAGGAGCCGAGCACCGTGATGTCCTGCATCCGCGCCTGCACCGCCGGATCGAGCAGCAGGTTCGCGACGACCATCGCGCCCGCCCGGTTCGCGGCGTTGATCGGGATGGCGACGAAGCTCACGTTGCCGAGCGCGCCGATCTCGGGCACGAAGACGCGCGCCGTCTCGGGCAGAAGCCCCTGCGCGATCTGCGCGGCCGTCGAGGCCGGATCGAAGGACATCGCGATGTCGATCTCGCCGTCGGCCAGAAGCTGCTCCTGCACCGACTGGTTTTCGGGAAACGACCGCCCCCCGCGCCAGAGGTTGGGGCGCAGCGCGTCATACCAGGCCCAGAAATCGCCCGTCGCCGCCGCATAGGCCGCATCGTCGGCCGGGCGCTGGAGGATGGAGGGGTCGGGTGCGAGTTCGATCAGCGCCTGCTTGAGGAAGGTCGCCCCCATGAAGTTCGACGCGTCGGGATGCGTCATCCGCCCGGGGTTCACCGCCGCCCATCCGGCCAGCGCGCGCATGCTGCGCGGCGGGTCGGGCAGGCGGGCGGCGTCGTGGATGAGGACGAATTTCGCCAGCCGCCACGGGCTCTCCATCCCCTCGACCGGGACGGTGAAATCGGTCGCGGCGGCGGCGCCGGGGGAGAGGTCGAGGAATCGCGCATTGGGCAGATCCTGCACGAAGGGGCCGTGCAGCAGGCCCTTTTCCTTCATCGTCAGGAAGTTCGGCCCGTTGATCCAGATGAGGTCGACCGCCCCCCCCTCGGTCTGCCCGGCCGAGACCTCGGCCAGAACCCGCGTCACCGCCTCGGCGGTGTCGGTGAGTTTCACCTGCGCGACCGCGACCCCGTGGCGGGCCATCGCCTCGGTCCCGACCCAGGCGATGAAGTCGTTGGTCCGCTGATCGCCCCCCCAGGCGTGCCAATAGACGGTCTGCCCGCGCGCGGCATCGAGGACCGATTGCCAGTCGGCCCGGGCCGGGGCGGCAGCGATCAGGGCGAGCGCAGGCAACACGAGGGCGGCAAGGCGGGCGATGATGCGCATGATCGGAACCTCCGGACTTATGCCCCCTTATCGCGCCCACCCGGCGGCTGCGCAACCGGGCGCGGAACGGGGTTGCGCGTGACACGGGCGGTGGCGTCACGCGCGCTTGACGGGTGGGGATCGGGGGATCACTCTGGCGCCATTCGAGCGGGGCGCATTGCGGGGGCAAGATGTGGGGGTGGGTCGGTTGCGCATGCTGCCCGGCCCTGCGTCGTGGCCTTGCGATCCTTGCCGCGCTGATTGTGCCGCTTGCCGCGGCGGGGGCGATGGCGCAGGTGGCGCCTGCACTGGGCGGGGACGCGATCTGCGCCAATGCGCCGGGGGCGCGGCTCGAATTGCGCTGCCGTCTCGCGCTGGCCGGTGGGCGGTCGATCGGTGGGGCAGAATTCGCGGCCCTTGCTGGGCTGGCGCGCGCGCAGGGCCGAATCGACGGGCTTGCCGATCCGCCGCGCCTTCGGCCGTTCGCGACACCCATCCTGCGGCACGAGTCCGACATCAACGGCGGCAATCCCGCCCGGCCGCTGATCCTGGGCAACCTCGTGTTCACGGGCGATCCGGCGCGGGCGCGCCGCGCGGGCGTCGTGGCGGGTGCCGAGATCGGGCTGAGCCTGCGCCACGCCCACCCGCCGGGGCTGCGGCTGGGGCTACTCGCCGCCTGGTCGGGGGTGACGGACGGGGCCGGGGGGCCGGGCATCCGGACGGTGCGGGTGCAGGGCTGCGCCGAGCGCGACCTCCTGCGCGGATGGTTCGCCGAGGGCTGCGCCGAGATACAGCGCAGCCTGCGCGAGTTCGCGCGCAGCGACACGCGCGCCACGACCCTGCGCCTGGGGCGCGTCTTCACGACGCGCGGCGGTATCCATGCCGAGGCAAGCGGCGCGGCGGCGCGGATGCGGCTCGACTTCGCGGGCCAGAACCGGCTGATCGGGCGCTTCGACATGATCCTCCCCGCGGGCTGGCACGGGGGCGTGCAGGTCATGGCGGGCTCGGCAATGCCCGAGCGCCATGCGGTGCGGCGCGAAGGCGTGGTGCGGTTGCGCCTGCCTGTCGGGGCGCGCTGGGTACAACTCGAAGCGAGCGTCGCGGCCGCCTCGGGCAGCAACTATGTTGGCATCGCGCGGACCGAGACGATCCTTGGCGCGACGCTGACGGTGCCACTCGGGGGGATGCTGCGGCTCAGCGCCGGATACTGGCGCACGCGCGCCTCGATCGACTATTTCGCAACCGAGGGGCCGGCGGTGGCGCTGGGATTTCCGCCGCTGCGGTTCTGACGCAGGCTCAGAGGAAATCCTCTTCGGCCTCGGTCACGTCAATGCCCATGGCGTCGAGGCCCGCTTCGAGGTTCTCGGCCAGATGCGGCATCCCCATGAGGTAGCGGGCGGTGGGAATCGTCGCCTCGGCGGCGGCGATGGCGCGGGCCTCGTCGAACTCGGCCGGGTCGAAGGCGCCGCGCCCGATCCACGCCAGCGCCACGAGGCTGGTCTTTTCATCCTCGTTCATCGCCTCGATGAAGGCTTCGAGTTCCTCGTCGGCCATGTCGCCCTCGCGCGACTGGAAGATGACCTGGACGACCTTTGCGGGGCTGATTTCGAGCATGGCGGCACCTTCGGGCTGGATCACCTGCCGAAGGCTTGCGGGCGGTCCGGGGCGCGCGCAACGACAGCGATCAAACCTCCGGGGGTTTCCGGCGGGGATGGGGCGGCCTATCCTTGGCGCCATGGCGCGCGATCCGCTTCTGACCTTCACCGACCGCGGCATCTTCTGCCCCGAGGGCGGGTTTTTCATCGACCCGGTGCGCGCGGTGGACCGGGCGGTGGTGACGCATGGCCATTCCGACCACGCCCGCGGCGGGCACGGCGCCTATCTCGCCTCGGCCGCCGCCGCCCCGGTGATCCGCGCGCGCCTCGGGCCGATCGCGATCGAGGGCTTGCGCTGGGGCGAGGTGCGGCGGATCGGGGGGGTCGATCTGAGCTTTCACCCTGCCGGGCATGTGCCGGGCTCGGCGCAGGTGCGGGTGGCGCGCGGCGGCGAGGTCTGGGTCGTCTCGGGCGACTACAAGCTCGAACCCGACGGGCTCTGCGAGCCCTTCGAGCCCGTCCGCTGCGACGCCTTCATCAGCGAATGCACCTTCGGGCTGCCGATCTTTCGCTGGGCGCCGCAGGCCGAGGTGGTGGCCGGCATCCGGCGCTGGTGGGCCGAGGCGGCGGCGGCGGGCAAGGCCGCAGTGATCGGGGCCTACAGCCTCGGCAAGGCGCAGCGGCTGATGGCGGCGCTCGGCGACGGGCCGGGCCCGCTGTGCGCCCATCCGGCGGTCGAGGGCATGAGCCGGGTGCTGCGCGCGCAGGGCTACGCCGTGCCCGAGGCGCAGGTGCTCGGCGCAGGCGCCAAGGCCCCGCCCGGCGCGCTCGTGATCGCGCCGCCCGCGGCGCTGGGCGAGGCCGGGTTCGCCCGCCGCATCGGGGCGCATGAAACCGCCTTCGCCTCGGGGTGGATGGCGCTGCGGGGCGTGCGGCGGCGGCAGGGGCTGGGGCGGGGCTTCGTGATCTCGGACCATGCCGACTGGCCGGCGCTCAATCGCGCCATCGCCGAGACGGGCGCCTCGCGCGTCTTCGTGACCCACGGCTACACCGCCCCCTTCGCGCGCTGGCTGGCCGGGCGGGGCCTCGATGCGGCCGTGGTCGCGACGGGGCGCGAGGCGCGCGAGGGCGAGGGGGAGGGGGAGGGGGAATGAGGCGCTTTGCCGAGCTTTTCGCCGCCCTCGACGCCACGACCCGCACGGGCGCGAAGGTCGCGGCCCTGGCCGCCTATTTCCGCGAGGCCCCTCCCGAGGACCGGGTCTGGACCATCGCGATCCTCTCGGGGCGGCGGCCGCGGCGGGCGGCGAACACGGCCGAATTGCGCGCCTGGGCGGCCGAGGCGGCGGGGATTCCCGAATGGCTGATCGAGGAATGCCACGGCGTCGCGGGCGATCTGAGCGAGACGATCGCGCGCCTTCTGCCCGAGGGCGGCAAGATGGCGGGCGGGACGGCGGGCGGGATGGCGGGGGATGAGGGGCTCGCGGCATGGATCGGGCGGCTGCGCGCGCTCGCGGGCGCCCCGGCCGAGGCGCGCCGCGCCGCGATCCTAAAGGCCTGGGGCCGGCTGGGCGGGGATGAGCGGTTCCTTTTCAACAAGCTCATCACCGGGGGCTTCCGCATGGGGGTGAGCCAGGGGTTGATGACGCGCGCGCTCTCCGAGGCGACGGGGGTCGAGGCCGCGACGCTCGCCCATCGGCTGACGGGGGCGTGGGATCCGGCGGCGGTCGATTTCGCGGGCCTCGTGTCGGGCGACGGCGATGCGACGCGGCCCTATCCCTTCTGCCTCGCCCATCCGCTCGAGGACGGGCCCGAGGCGCTCGGCCCGCCCGAGGGGTGGCTGGCCGAATGGAAATGGGACGGCATCCGCGCGCAGGCGATCGTGCGGGGGGGCGCGCTGCATCTGTGGTCGCGCGGCGAAGAGGCGATCGCGGCGCGGTTTCCCGAATTCGCCCCGCTCGCCGCCCATCTGCCCGACGGCACCGTGATCGACGGCGAGGTGCTGGCCTGGGACGCGGGCGCGGGCGCGCCCCTGCCCTTCGGCGCGCTCCAGCCCCGGATCGGGCGCAAGTCGGTGCCGCGCCGCCTTCTGGCCGAGGCACCGGCGCGGATCTTGGCCTATGACCTGCTCGAATGGGGCGGCGCGGACATTCGCGCACGCCCGCTGGCCGAACGGCGCGCGCTCCTCGGGCAGATCGTCGCCGCGCTGCCGGCGGAGGTGCCGCTGGCCCTGTCGCCCGAGGTCGCCTTCGCCGACTGGGCGGGGCTCGCTGCGCTGCGCGAGGGGGCGCGGGGGGCGCGCGCCGAGGGCCTCATGCTCAAGTCGCGGGGGGGCGGCTATCATGCCGGGCGGCGGCGGGGAGCGTGGTGGAAGTGGAAGCTCGACCCCTTCAGCATCGACGCGGTGATGGTCTATGCGCAGGCCGGCCACGGGCGGCGCGCGACGCTCTATACCGATTTCACCTTCGCGCTGCGCGACGGCAACGCCCTCGTGCCCGTGGCCAAGGCCTATTCGGGCCTGACGGACGCCGAATTCGAAGAGATCAGCCGCTGGGTGCGCGCCAACACCGAGGAACGCTTCGGCCCGGTGCGGCGGGTGCGGCCGGAACTCGTGTTCGAACTGGGCTTCGAGGGCGTGCAGGCGAGCGGGCGGCACCGCTCGGGGGTGGCGCTGCGCTTTCCGCGCATGCTGCGCTGGCGGCGCGACAAGGGCGCGCACGAGATCGACGACATCGCGGCGCTGCGCGCGCTGATCCCGGGCCAAGGCGGGTTGCACCCGCCGCCCGGCGCCCTATGAAAGGGGTGTCTCCAGCGCCCGAGGTCCGCCATGCCCCTGCCCCGCCCCGTCCACGACGCCAACGCCCGCTCGGGCAGCGAGCATCTGGGCAACCTGCCCGAATGGGACCTGCGCGATCTCTACGCGGCGCCCGACGCTCCCGAGGTCGCGCGCGATCTCGACTGGCTCGACGAGGCCTGCGCGCGCTTTGCGGCCGACTACGAGGGCAAGCTCGCGACGCTCGACGCCGCCGCGCTGCGGGCTTGCGTGGAGCGGTACGAGCGGATCGACATGGTGGCCGGGCGGCTCGGATCCTACGCGGGGCTCCGGCACTATCAGGACACGCTCGACAGCGGGCGGGCCAAGTTCTTGGCCGACGTGCAGGACCGCATCACCACGGCGACGACGCCGATCGTGTTCTTCACGCTCGAGTTCAACCGGCTCGAGGATGACCACCTCGCGGCCCTGCTCGCGGCGGACGCGGGGCTCGCGCGCTATGCGCCCGTCTTTGCGCGGATGCGCGCCATGCGGCCGCACCAGCTCTCGGATGAGCTCGAGAAGTTCCTGCACGACCAGTCGACCGTCGGCGCCGCCGCCTGGAACCGCCTTTTCGACGAGACGATGGCGGGCCTCGAATTCGCGGTCGCGGGCGAGGAGGCGCCGCTCAGCCTCGAAGCGACGCTGAACCTGCTGACCGACGCCGACCGCAGCCGCCGCGAGGCCGGCGCGCGCGCCCTGGCCGAGGTGTTCGGCCGCAACGTCAAGCTCTTCGCCCGCGTCCACAACACGCTCGCCAAGGACAAGGAGATCTCGGACCGCTGGCGCAAGATGCCCACGCCCCAGCACGCCCGCCACCTTTCAAACCATGTCGAGCCCGAGGTGGTGCAGGCGCTGCGCGATGCGGTGGTCGCGGCCTATCCCACACTCTCGCACCGCTACTACCGGCTGAAGGCGCGCTGGATGGGGCTGTCCAAGCTGCAGGTCTGGGACCGCAACGCGCCGCTGCCGATCGAGACGCCGCGCCTTGTCGGCTGGGACGAGGCGCGCAGCACCGTCTCCGAGGCCTATTGCGCCTTCGATCCGCGCATGGCCGACCTGATCGAGCCCTTCTTCACCCGCGGCTGGATCGACGCGGCGGTGAAGCCCGGCAAGGCGCCCGGCGCCTTCGCGCACCCGACCGTCACCGACGCCCACCCCTATGTGATGCTCAATTATCTCGGCAAGCCGCGCGACGTGATGACGCTTGCGCATGAGCTGGGCCACGGGGTGCACCAGCGCCTTGCCGCCGCGCAGGGGGAACTGCTGTCGGCGACGCCGCTGACGCTCGCCGAAACCGCGAGCGTGTTCGGCGAGATGCTGACCTTCCAGCGCATGCTCGCGGGCGCGCGCGACGCGACCGAGCGCAAGGTGCTGCTCGCGGGCAAGGTCGAGGACATGATCAACACGGTCGTGCGCCAGATCGCCTTCTACGATTTCGAAAGCCGCCTGCACGCCGCGCGCCGCACGGGGGAGCTGACGCCCGAGGACATCAACGCGCTCTGGATGTCGGTGCAGGGCGAGAGCCTCGGCGACGCCTTCGAGTTCATGCCGGGCTACGAGACCTTCTGGTCCTACATCCCGCATTTCGTCCATTCGCCCTTCTACGTCTATGCCTATGCCTTCGGCGACGGGCTGGTGAACGCGCTCTATGCCGTCCACGCCGAGGGGCGGCCGGGCTTTCGGGATCTCTATTTCGAGATGCTGAAGGCCGGCGGATCGAAGCACCACCGGGAACTCCTCGCGCCCTTCGGCCTCGACGCGTCCGATCCGGCCTTCTGGGGGCGGGGGCTTGCAATGATCGCGGGGATGATCGACGAGCTCGAAGCGATGGAGGGCTGAGGGCCCTCCTAGAAGTCGTAGTTGATGCCCAGACGCAGGGCGTGGAAAGTGGGCGTGGCCTCGCTCGAGCGGCCCGCGCCGCTCACGCGGTTGCGGCCGAATTCATAGACGAGGTACTCGCCGCGCAGCGACCATTCGTCGGTGCGCGCGACCTCGAGGCCGACGCCGACCAGATAACCCGGGAACCGCTGGGCCCGCGAGACGCTGAACGAGGAATCGCGAACGGTATAGCGCGACCGCCCCGAGGCCGCCCCGGCGACGGCATAGAGCATGTAGTCATCGCCCGTGACGACCGAGACCATGCCCTTCATCGCAACGATGTTCGATATGACCGAAGTCGCGGTGATGCCGTTCCTGCGCTTGGTGTCGTCGACATCGCCGAATTCCGCCTCGAGTTCGATGCCGAAGATGTGCTCGCCAACCGACTGTCGGGTGCCGACGCGGGCCGAGGCGATCATGCCCTCGATGTGGAGTTCCGGCCCTTGGGTCAGGGTCCCGAGGTAGCGCACCCCGACCTTGTCGGCCCCGCAGCACGCATAGGCGAGCGACGCCCCGATATAGTGTCCCGAGAAGCGCGCCGCGGCCGATGCGGGCGGGGTGACAACCGGATCCGAGAGAACGGGCGTCGGCCCGGCGGCATGGGCGGACGCGACCGAAAGGAAAGTCAGGGCAAGCGCAAACCGCCGGCTCAAGCCGAAGATCGTCATGAAACTGCCTTTCGCAACGGGCCGAAGCAGATCCCTCGGCGTAAATCAAAATTGAAAACAGGAAAAAGACTACACTCTCGGTGGAAAAATTCAAGCGGCCGAAGACTTCGGCGATCGACCGCCCTCAGGCGCCCCAGCGCGACCACGGAAAGGGCAGATGCTCGGACCGGCCCGACTGGAAGCGGGCCGTGATCGCGAGCCATTTGCCGAGATCGTCGCCAAAGGCGGCAAGCTCGTCATTCGCGCGGCCCGTCGCCAGCATCCACAGAAACTGGAGCAACGTGACCACCCCCAATATCCCCTGCGCGACACCAAAGAGGATCGCGAGCACGACCATCAGCACGCCGCGCTTCCAGATCCGCCTGTCGCGCCAGCCGCGCAGGCGCAGCGCATCCGTCTGGTCGTCCATGGAGCGTCCCCCTCAGCCCGATGGCAGCAGACCGCGCGCGCCGGCAAGCTCGCGCATCCGTGCCTGAAGTTTCTCGAAGGCGCGCACCTCGATCTGGCGCACCCTCTCGCGGCTGACCTCGTAGCGGGTCGAGAGATCCTCGAGCGTCACCGGCTCATCGGCAAGGCGGCGCTGGGTCAGGATGTCGCGCTCGCGCGGGTTCAGGACCGCCATCGCCTCGGCCATCAGGCCGAGCCGCACCGTCATCTCGTCGCGGTCCGCGAGCGCCTCGGCGGTATCGGTCGCCTCATCCTCGAGCCAATCCTGCCACTGGGTCGAACCGTCGCCATCCGCCCCGCCACCGACGGGTGAATTGAGCGAGGCATCCCCCCCCGACAGGCGGCGGTTCATCTCGACGACCTCATCCTCGGTCACGTTGAGGTCATGCGCGATGCGCGCGACGTTCTCGGGGCGCAGGTCGCCCTCCTCGAGCGCACCGATCCGCGCCTTGGCCTTGCGCAGGTTGAAGAAGAGCTTCTTCTGCGCCGAGGTGGTGCCGAGTTTCACGAGGCTCCAGGACCGCAGGATGTATTCCTGGATCGCGGCGCGGATCCACCACATCGCATAGGTGGCAAGGCGGAAGCCCCGCTCGGGGTCGAACCGCTTGACCGCCTGCATGAGGCCCACGTTCGCCTCCGAGATGACCTCGGCCTGCGGCAGGCCGTAGCCGCGATAGCCCATCGCGATCTTGGCCGCGAGGCGCAGGTGGCTGGTCACCAGACGGCGCGCGGCCTCGGGGTCGTGATGATCGACCCAGCGCTTGGCCAGCATGTATTCCTCTTCGGGCTCGAGCATCGGAAACTTCCGGATGTCGGCCAGATAGCGGTTCAGGCCCTGTTCGGGGCTGAGGGCGGGCAGGTTGGCGTTCTGGCTCATCGCGACACCTCTCGGGGATCGGACGGTCGGATCATCGACCTAGGAATGGGGGCGGCAGAATGCAAGGGGCCCCGAGATCATCTTAGCGGATCGCGCCGGCGGTGCCAGTGCGCGCCGTCCGCCCTCACGCGGTTGTCAGCGGCGCAAGATCCCGAGCAATCCGGCCATGTCGGCGGGCAGAGGCGTGCTGAAGGACATGGCCGCCCCGCTCAGCGGGTGGACGAACGAGAGCGTGCCGGCGTGCAGCGCCTGGCGCGGGAAGGCGTCGACCGCGGCCGCAGCCTCGGCACCGAGGCTGCGCGCGGCGGCGCGCCGGCGCCCGCCATAGGTCTGGTCGCCGACGAGCGGGTGGCCGAGATAGGACATGTGCACCCGGATCTGATGCGTCCGCCCCGTCTCGAGCCGGCATTCGACCAGCGCGAGCGTCGGGGGCGTGCCGAAGGTCTCGGTGGCGCGCAGCCGCGTCACCGCCACGCGCCCGCCCGCAAAGGTCACCGCCTGCCGCTGCCGGTCGGTCGGGTGGCGGTCGAGGCCGGTCGTGACGACGATGGTCCCGCCCGCCTCGACCGTAACGCCCCGCAGGCCGCGCAGACGCGGATCGGCGGGGTCGGGCACGCCGTGGACCAGCGCCTGATAGACCCGCCCGGCCGTGTGCGCCGCGAATTGCGCCGCGAGGGCGTGGTGCGCCGCATCGGTCTTGGCCACGACCAGAAGGCCCGAGGTGTCCTTGTCGATCCGGTGCACGATCCCGGGCCGGCGCACGCCGCCGATGCCCGAGAGGCTCTCGCCGCAATGATGCAGGAGCGCGTTGACAAGCGTTCCCCCCGGCGCCCCCGGAGCAGGATGCACGACCATCCCCACCGGTTTGTCGATGACGATGATCGCCGCATCCTCGTGGACGATGGCAAGCGGGATCGCCTCGGGCCGGTGCGCCTCGGGCGCCTCGGCCTCGGGCAGGGCGATGGCGATGCGGTCGCCCGCCACGACGCGCGCGGCGGGCGCGGTCAGGGGCGCGCCGTCGCGGCTGACCGCGCCCTCGGCGATCAGCCGCGCGAGGCGCACGCGCGACAGGCCCGCCTCCTCTGGCAGATCGCGCGCGAGCGCCTTATCAAGGCGGCCGGGCGGGTCGTCGCCGATGACGACGTGCAGGACCTGATCGGAAGCCATGGCGATGACGCGCACCGACGAAAAGGAGGACGCCCCGACGCTGCCACGGAGCGTGCGGCTGCTGCAAGGGCTGGTCGTGGTGCTGACGCTGACGATGATCGGGGGGATCATCACGGTGGTCGCGGTCGTCGTCGCGCGCTTTCCCGTCCCGCCGACGCCCGCCCTGCCCGAGACGCTGGCCCTGCCCGAGGGCGCGCGCATGATCGCGCTGACGCAGGGGCGCGACTGGTATGCGGTGGTGATCGAGGGCGACGCGATCCTGATCTTCGACCGCGCGACCGGCGCCTTGCGCCAGCGGGTCGAGATCGCGCGCTGAGGCGCGCGGCGTCAGTCTGCGGCGGGTGCGGCAGACGGCGCGGAGTCGGGCTGGGGTGCGGCGCTGCCATCGCCCAGCACGGCATCGAGGCGCGTGATCGCGGCATCCGTGATGTCGGCGGCCGCGAGGTTGCCTTCGCTGCCGATCGCCAGCAACATCGCCTGGGGCGAGAGGATCACCACCGCCCCGAGTTCGCGCGCCAGTTCGGCAAGGATGGGCGTCGCGGCCACGAAAAACGCCTGGCGCGATTCTTCGAGCACCTGCATGAGCGCACGCTCGCGGCCGATCTGGCTTGCGCGGACTTCCTCGACGCGGGCATCGAAGGCATCGGCGATGGTGCGGAACTCTTCGGGCGAGAGGGTGGCGCGCCGGTCGACGAGCGCGCGCTCTTCTTCGGCGAGTTCGGCCGCAAGGGCATCGCCTTCGGCGATCAGGGCGGCGCGGTCGGCCTCGAACCCCGCGATCAGCCGACGACCATAGGCCGTGTCGGTGATGAGGCGCTGCTCGTCGAGGATCACGGCGGCAACGGGGGCCTGCGCGGGCGCCGCCGCGGGTGCGGCCAGAAGCGCCGCGACCAGCAGCGCCTGCATCAGCCGCGCCGCCCCGGTCATCAGAACCGCGTGGCGATGGTCAGATCGAAGCCCTGCGTGCGGTCATAGCTCTGCTTCTCGACCGGGGAGGAGAAGTTGAAGCGCAGCGGCCCGATGGGGGTGTCCCACAGCACCGAAACGCCGACGGCCGAGCGCAGCCGAGCGGAATCATCGACCGTGGAGCCGTCGAAGGCGCGCGTGTCATCGAGGCCCCAGACCGATCCGACATCGAGGAACACCCCGCCGCTGATCCCGTATTCCTCGGGCAGGCCAACCGGAAACTCGGCATCGAGGCGCGCCACGGCAAAGGTGTTGCCCGCCAGCGCATCCCGCCCGGGCGCGGTGATGTCGCGCGGGCCGAGGCCGTAGGGTTCAAACCCACGCATCTTGCCGGCCAGCGCGAAACGGTCGGTGACGCGGCTGGGCTGACCCGATGCGGTTTCGAGATGCCCCGCCTCGAGCGTGGCGCGCAACGTGAGGTCGCCGCCAAAGCGCGTCGTCTCGAAGATCGCGCTGCCCGTGGTCGAAAGCGAATCGATATCGCCACCGAGGCCCTGGAATTCCTGCCCGAGGCGCAGGACGGCAATGGCATCGCCGCCCAGACCCGCGCGGCGATTGTCCCACGAATAGCTGTAGCCGATGCCGGAGCCGAGCAGACTGCCCCGCGCAAGATCGGTCACGAGCACAGGCGCGCCGGTGGCGGCATCGATCCCGCTGAGCTTGCTCGAGGCGATGCGGAAGAAGCCCTCGATCCGCCCGTTGGGGGTCGTGGGGAATTCGAGCGCCGGGCGGAACTCGGAGACCTCGGAATCGAAGGCCAGATAGGTCGCCTGCCCGCGCGTGTTCGAAAGCGCGACCGAGGCGCGCAGGTCGCGCCCGAGGAAGGCGGGTTCGGCGAAGCGCAGCGCGGTGTTGGCGTTGCTCGCCCCGATGTTGCCCTCGACCGAGAGGAACTGGCCACGGCCGAGGAAGTTCGACTCGGACAGGTTGAAGGTGAACGAGGCGCCGTCGACCTCGCCATAGGCCGCGCCGAAGCCGAGCGAGCCCGTCGGCCGCTCGGTCACGTCCACGCGCACCACGACCTGATCGGGCGCGCTGCCCTGGCGCGTGTCGACGTCGGAGGTTTCGAAGAAACCCAGAGCGCGGATGCGTTCGGCCGCCTCGCGGATCTCGCGCGGATTGAACGGATCGCCCTCGACGGTGCGGAACTGGCGGCGGATGACGCGGTCGAGTGTCGTGACGTTGCCGGCGATGTCGATCCGCTCAACGAAGATGCGGGGGCCGCGCACGAGGGCGAAGGTGACATCGAGGGTTGATGTCGCGTCGTTGCGGGTGATGCGCGGCTCGACCCGCAGGAAGGAAATGCCCTGCCGGAGGGCCAGCGCCTCAAGCCTGGCGATCGCGTTTTCGAGCGCGAGCGGCGAAAAGACATCTCCCGTGTCGATCGAATTCGCCTGCAGATAGTCGGCGGTGTCGATGTCGGGAAACTCGGAGGTGACCGAGAACGACCCGAAGCGGAACTGGGCCCCTTCGCGGATGGTGAAGTTCACGAGGAAGGCATCGCGTTCGGCGGTGTATTCGGCGGTGGTATCGAGGACGCGGAAATCGACGTAGCCGCGCGAGAGGTAGAAGTCCCGCAGGAGCTGACGGTCGAGGTCGACGCGCTCAGGCGCGAAGGTGTCGGCCTGGATGAAGGTACGCAGAAGTCCCGCCTGCTTGGTCGCGAGCACGCGCCGCAACCGGGCGTCGCTGAAGGCCTCGTTGCCGTTGAAGGTGATGCGCTCGATCTCGATGACGCCGCCCTCGGCGATCTCGAACACGAGATCGACGGTGTCGTTGTCGCGACGGATGATCTTGGGTTCGACCGAGGCCGACGTGCGTCCCGCTGCACGATAGACCTCAACCAGCGCGGCCGCATCGGCGCGCGCCTGATCGGGAGAATAGACCCGGCGGGCCTTGGACGAGATGATGTTGGCCAGCGCCTCGTCATCGATGCGCCGGTTGCCCTCGAAGGCGACGCGATTGATGACGGGCCATTCTGCGACCACGACGCTCAGCGTGGCGCCTTCGGGCGTGATCGCGACCGATTCGAACAGGCCCGACGCCGTCAGGCGCTGGAGCGCCTCGTTGACCTGCGCGGCCGTCACCTGCTGGCCCGGTTGCAACCCGAGGAGCGCGCGCACCGAGGCTTCGTCAACACGCTGGTTGCCACTGATCGCGATGGTCTCGAGTGTCACGACCTGCCCGGTGAGGAGCGTCGGGCCGAAGATCAGGATCGTGCTGGCCGCAAGGATGCGCATCCCGCGCGACAGACGACCCCGTTTCCCCATTTCCGCCACCGATGCGCCCTCCGAATTGACGCCCGCAGGGCGCGTTGCAGTCCGGGCCGGAATTGACCGCCACCCTCGGAAGTGACTACCCGCTCGCCCCCCGAATGTCAAAGAGGGACGCCGCCCGGAGGCGGCTTCAGCACAGGATGCCGATGTCGTTGGCGGTCGCGAAGAGCATGAGCGTGAGGAGGAGCGCGAGCCCCGCGATCAGCAGCGCGCGCAGCACCTTTTCGGGCGGGGGACGGCCGGTCGCGGCCTCCCAGCCGATCAGCACGAGGTGCCCGCCATCGAGGACCGGGACCGGAAAGAGGTTCATCAGCCCGATCGCCGCCGAGAGCATCGCGACGAACCACACGAAGCTTTCAATCCCCTGTTCGGCGGCGGCGGCCGAGGTCTCGGCGATGCGGACCGGCCCGCCGAGATTGCAGGTGCTGATCTGCCCCGCGATCATGTGCCAGAGCCCCGAGAGCGAGGTTCCGACGATCTCCGCCGTCTGCGCCACCCCGTGCGAGAGGGCCTCGACCGGGCCGGGGGTGACGGTCTGGGGCTCGAAGGCGCCCGCCCCCACCACCCCGATCATCAGCCGCGTCTCGAAGCCCGACTCGGTCGGGAAGTCGGTGCGCCGCGGCACCAGCACGAGGTCGAACGCCTCCGCCCCCGGACGCCAGACCTTGAGCGCCAGCGGCGCGCCCCCCGATGCCTCGACCGCCCGGCGCAGCGCCGCGAAGGTCGCGATCGGCGCGCCGTCGATGGCGAGCACCACATCCCCCGCCGCAAGCCCCACGTCGCCCGCCGCCGAATCGGGCGCCACCGCATCGACGAGCGGCGGCAGCGGGTGGGGCCCCGCGACCTCGCGCACATCGCCCGCGCGCTCGATCCGATAGGTCAGCAGCGCGCGCTCGGGCAGCGTCTCGGTCAGGGCGGCGAGGTCGGCGCGGGTCTCGACGGGCTGGCCCTCGATGGCGCGGATCAGATCGCCCGCCATCAGCCCGTGCTCGACCGGCAGGGGCTTCGTCGCACCGACGACGGGGGCATCGACGGGCACGCCGCGCACCAGCAGGAGCCCGGCAAAGACGAGGGCCGCGAAGACGAAGTTGAAGGCCGGCCCCGCGAAGATGGTCGCGGCCCGCGCCCACAGCGGCGCGCCCGCCATGGTGCGCCGGCGCGCCCGCGCGTCGGTCGGCGCCGCCCCGGCCGTGACCGAGGCGGCATCGGCATCGCCCGCGAATCGGACATAGCCCCCGAGCGGCAGCGCCGCGATCTGCCAGTGCGTGCCGTGCCGGTCCGTCCAGCCCGCGATCTTCGGGCCGAAGCCGATCGAGAACACCTCGGCATGGATCCCCGACCAGCGCCCGACGATGTAATGGCCGTATTCGTGCACCCCCACGATGATCGAGAGCGCGAGCACGAAGGCCGCGAGCGTCCACACCAGCCCGCCGAAGCTGGGGATCAGACCCAGAAGTTCCATCCGTCCTATCCCCCGGCCAGCGTCCGCGCTGCCTCGTCGGCACGCCTGCGTGCCAGATGGTCGAAGTCGAGCACGATCTCAAGCCGGTCTGGCGCGGATGTGAAGCCGGGCTCGGCCGACATCCGCGCGAGCGTCGCCTCGACGATGGCGGCCATGGCGGTGAATCCCACGCGCCGGTCGAGGAAATGGTCGAGCGCGATTTCCTTGGCGGCGTTGAAGACCGCCCCCGCCATGCCGCGTGCAGCCATCACCTCGCGCGCAAGGCGCAGCGCGGGAAAGCGCACGGGGTCGGGGGCCTCGAACGTCAGCGCGCCGATCCGCGCGAGGTCGAGCCGCGCCACCGGCAGCGGCGCGCGGTCGGGCCAGTTCAGCGCATAGCCGATGGCGTGGCGCATGTCGGGCGGACCCAGATGCGCGATCACGCCGCCGTCGACATGGGCGACAAGGGCGTGGACGATCGACTGCGGATGCACGAGCACCTCGATCCGCTCGGGAGGGATGGCGAAGAACTCGCGCGTCTCGATCAGTTCCATCGCCTTGTTGAAGAGCGAGGCCGAATCGACCGAGATCCGCGCGCCCATCGACCAGTTGGGGTGGCGCACCGCCTCGGCCGGGGTGGCGCGCGCCAGCCGGTCGGCCGGCCAGTCGCGGAAGGGCCCGCCCGAGGCGGTGATGATGACGCGCTCGACCGAGGCCATGTCCTCGCCCGCAAGCGCCTGGAAGATCGCCGAATGCTCGCTGTCGACGGGCAGGATGCGCGCGCCCGCCGCGCGCGCCGTCGCGATCAGGAGCGGCCCGGCGCAGACGAGCGATTCCTTGTTGGCGAGCGCGACGGTGGTGCCGCGGGCGGCGGCGCGCAGCCCGGGCACGAGGCCCGCGGCCCCCACGATCGCCGACACGGCAAGGTCGGCGGGCCGGTCGGCCGCCTCGGCGATGGCCTCGGGGCCGGCGGCGGCGGCGATGCCGCTGCCTGCCAGCGCCTCGCGCAGCGCGGGCAGGCAGTCGGGATAGGCGGTGACGGCGACCTCGGCCCGGTGGGCGCGCGCGGCGGCGGCGAGTGCAGCGATGTTGCGCCCCCCCGTGAGCGCCACGACATCGAAGGCGTCGGGCGCGCGCCCGAGCAGGTCGAGCGTGCTCTGCCCGATCGACCCGGTCGCCCCGAAGACGCTGATCCGCCGCATCCCCTACCCCGCGATCCGCAGCGGAAAGCCGGTGACGAGGGCAACCGCCCCCATGAGCGCGGCCGCCCCGATCATGCCGT